>LWDU01041927.1_pt1 | contig 55490 bp, 55 predicted proteins | sample 727161 | NCBI WGS metagenome assembly LWDU01 (sample SAMN04566230, study PRJNA314399) | hydrothermal vent metagenome | isolation source: deep sea hydrothermal plume seawater | place: Mexico: Gulf of California, Guaymas Basin | collected 2004-07-11
TCGCTGGCGTAATTGGGGATTGTTAGGTTCGAGCGTGAGTGCAAATTGGCCGTTACTCTGGGTATATTCGTGGGCGCAAAATAACTGAGTGCGCGAAGGTAACGCAGCCAATTTATTTAAGGAGTGGAGCATTTGTTTAGCGGTCCCTTCAAATAAACGACCGCAGCCCATTGAGAACAATGTGTCACCGCAAAATAATAGATTTTGTTCCGAAAAATAAAAAACAATATGCCCTAAGGTGTGTCCGGGCGTGTCAATAACTGAGGCCTTATGGTGCCCGAGTTGTACGGTATCCCCTTCGGATACGGTGCGGTCTATGCCGGGGATTCGGTTTTTATCAGAGTGTGAGCCGATTATTTGGCAGTGAGTTTGTTTTTTTAAGGTTAGATTGGCGCCGACATGGTCGCTGTGATGATGGGTATTCAGTATGTAGGTTAGCGGCCAGTTCATTTCTTTAAGGGTATTTTGTACCGGTTCTGCTAGGGCAGGATCTATAGCCGCTGTTTCACCCGAGACGGGGTCATGGATTAAATAGATATAGTTGTCTTTGAGTACGGGGATTTGTTTAACGGTTAGCATGAGTTATTGAATAGATTCGTATTTTGAGTGGGTGGGCGGTAGCTCTGGCGTAGTGGTGATTTTAGGGCGTTATTTTTGTTGCATGTAATTGAGGATGTAGTTAGCGGTAAAGGCAATCAGGAGTAACAGGATGCCAATGGCCATGGCCAGTTCAAAATTACCTTTATTGGTTTCTAATGCAATTGCCGTTGTCATCGTTCGGGTACTTCCTTGGATATTACCACCCAACATCATGGCGGCGCCCACCTCGGCAATGGCTCGACCAAAACCCGTTATAATAGCTGCCCAGATAGGGTATTTTAATTCCAGCAGAACCAGTTGTATTTGTTGGCGGGTATTGGCGCCGAGAGATTTAAGTGTGGGGAGCAGTAAGGGGTCGGCGGTATGAACGGCAACCATCGTGAGGTTCATCACAATAGGGAATATTAAGACGGCTTCACCGAGTATGACGGCCGTTTCGCTATAAAGAAGGCCTAAGCTACCCAGTGGGCCTTGGCGACTTAATAGGCCATATAATATAAGGCCTATCATCACTGTGGGCATAGCCATTAGTGTACTGAGTAGCTGTGTTAAGAGTCTTTTCCCAGGGAATGTTTTGATGCCGGCCAAACAGCCTAAGATAACAGCAGTTGAGGCGGCTAGAAGACAAGCCGTTACAGATATTTTAATGGATGTCCAAGCAATGAGGTAAACCGCAGGGTCAAAATGGCTAATTAGGTTCAGGGCAGCAAGAACAGCATTTAAGAAAAATTCCATAAAAGGGTTTACTCGTTGGCGGTTGGGGGTGTCCAGTGTCCTGATTTACCGCCAGATTTTTGCGTTAACCGGACCGACTGTATGACCATGCCACGATCGACTGCTTTACACATATCGTAAATAGTGAGCAGTGCAATTTGTGTGGCCGTGAAGGCTTCTATCTCAACCCCTGTTTTACCTTGGGTTTTAACTGTGCTGGTACAGGTGACACGACTACCCGTGGTTTCAATTTCAAAATGAATGTCGACATGCGTAATCGGTAATGGATGGCATAAGGGAATGAGATCAGCTGTTTTTTTGCTAGCCATAATCCCGGCAATACGAGCAATACTCAGTACATCTCCTTTTTTATGGGTACCGTTAATGATCAGTGCGAGAGTGTCAGCTTGCATTTCAATATGGCCACAGCAAATGGCTATGCGCTCAGTGACTGCTTTTTGACCGACATCAACCATATGAGCGTCACCTGTTTGGTTAAAATGCGTTAAATGGGTCATGATGGCCTCGTGTGTCAGATATACTAATCATTATCTATTATTTTTTAGCTTAAATGGGTGGCTATGTCGATTAAGGTGCGTTATTTCGCCAGTTTAAAGGAATCGCTAGGCAGTGACGGGGTTGAGTTATTCGTTACAGAGCCGTTGACGGTAGAGCAAACTTGGTCTCAGGCGACCGGTCAGGTTGGCTTGCCGGATAATATCTTGGTGGCAGTGAATATGGTTTATGTTGATCAAACGGTCGAAATAACAGACGGCGATGAGGTTGCTTTTTTCCCCCCGGTTACTGGAGGTTGAGGTGGTGATTAAGTTATTAGCAGAAGCGTTTGACCCTTTTGAGGAGGTTAAACGGTTTCAGGAGCAGTCAGTGGGCTCGGCTTGTGCTGTTGGGGCAACCTCGATTTTTATAGGCACGATGCGTGACTTTAACGACGGTGATCCGGTTGTTAGTATGTTTTTGGAATACTATCCGGGTATGACGGAAAGGCAGTTAAAGGATATTGTGGCAGAGGCTATAGGGCAGTGGGCTGTGCTTAATGTTTTAGTCGTCCATCGGGTTGGCGATATTTCCCCGGGGGATCCGATCGTCGTTGTAGCGGTAGAGACGTCCCATCGTGGCGATGCTTTTGATGCTTGTCGTTTTATTATGGAGGCGCTGAAGTCAAAAGCACCGTTTTGGAAGAAAGAGCAATTAAAGTCTCAGAAATCACGCTGGGTGGGTAATAATTCGAAAGGTTATGCGCCGGAGTGAGTTATTTTTCTACCGTTAACTCGTGCGATGATGTCGCTTTCGACGGTCAGTTTTTTATGCTCTGGCACAGACCCAAATTTCAATATGTTCTACCCCAGTGGTTTTTAACAGTCGGGCAAATTCGTTGACAGTATTGCCTGTTGTCATGACATCATCAATGATTGCAACATGTGACGCCGTGATTGTTTGCGTGCAGATGAAGGCGTTTTTTATATTTTTATGGCGCAAGTTGGCCTTTAGATGGCTTTGATAGTCGGTTTGTCGTTGGCGCTGAAAGCTGTGATTGTCAACAGCTATATTTCGGCGATGACTAATAATTTTGGCTATTTCATAAGCTTGATTAAAGCCTCGTTCACGGTAGCGTGACCGGTGCAGTGGAACTGGGATAAGTAACTGCGGTAAGGTATTTTCAGTCTTTATTTCATCGCTAAGCAGTTCGCCTAATAAACGGGCAAAATGATATTGATTGTGATATTTAAATGCTTGAATGGCGTAACGCATGGTTCTTTGGTAGAGGAAAGGAGCGAGTGTGCTCTTAAAATAAGGCGGAGCGTTCAGGCAATGTCCGCAGATTGTTGCGTTGTGTATCTGATCGATAGGTTTAGCGCACCGGATGCAACAAGAATTATTTCGCGGTAACGCTTGTTGACAAGCGGAACAGAGGTCTCTGGTGCTAAGGCTCGCTTCATTGCAGAAAAGGCAGGTGGGCGGCAAGCAATAATTCTGTATAATATTGATCCAGTTGTTAACCATTGTTTTTTTTTAGGTTGACTAATGTGGGACGCTATAAATTTAAGTATGGTTGTTTGTTGTTATTTTGGGAGAAAAAAATGTCTGTAGATTTGGTGAGCGCGACAGCAGAGCCTGTCGAGATTGAATTACGCCATGATTGGCAGTTAGCCGAGGTTCAAGCGCTTTTTAACAAGCCTTTTAATGATTTGTTGTTTCAGGCTCAAATGATTCATCGGCAACATTTTGACCCTAATGAGATTCAAGTCAGTAGTCTATTGAGTATAAAAACCGGTTCGTGTTCTGAGGATTGTGGCTATTGTCCTCAGAGTGTTCGTTACCAAACTGAAGTGGAATCCGAGGCGTTAATGCCCATTGATCAGGTACTGGCTTCAGCACAAAAAGCGAAGGATCAGGGTGCCAGTCGTTTTTGTATGGGTGCTGCTTGGCGTCGTCCTAAGGATAAGGATGTTGATCGAGTTGTTGAAATGGTTCAGGGCGTTAAAGCGTTAGGTATGGAAACGTGTGTGACGTTGGGAATGCTAACCGATGAGCAGACGGCAACACTTAAGGCGGGTGGATTAGACTATTACAATCATAATTTAGATACTTCTGAGGAATATTATTCCGAAGTGATTACCACGCGAACTTATCAAGATCGGTTAGATACGCTACAGCGAGTTCGTGAGGCGGGTTTAAAGGTTTGTTGTGGCGGTATCGTGGGAATGGGCGAGTCGGATGCTGACCGTGCGAAACTACTGATAGAACTTGCTAATTTACCGCAGCACCCAGAAAGTGTGCCTATTAATATGTTAGTGCAAGTGGAAGGAACGCCGATGATGGGGTCAGAATTGCTAGACCCGTTGATTTTTGTTCGCACCATTGCGGTGGCAAGGCCGGGCGTACGGAAATGACCGATGAAATGCAGGCTTTGTGTTTCTTGTCCGGGGCGAATTCAATTTTTTATGGCGAGAAATTATTGACGACAGATAATCCGGTTACGGAAAGTGATCAAAAATTATTTCAGCGCTTAGGGGTTCGTACAGGAGCGACTCAGCATTAATGGACTATGACAGCATTTGACTTAGGCCGTGAGCTTAATGCGTGTCGTAAAGCGGGATTATATCGGCATCGACGAGTAATCGATTCTGCGCAAGGTGTTGCATTGACCGTTGATGGACAACGGGTTATTAATTTTTGCAGTAATGATTATTTGGGGTTAGCGAATGATAGTGCGGTTGTTGCTGCCTTTAACGCGGGAGCGAGTCAGTACGGTGTGGGTAGTGGTTCTGCGCACTTAGTCTGTGGTCATAGCCGTGTTCACCATCAGTTAGAGGATGCTTTAGCGGACTTTACAGGTCGTGATCGAGCGGTTTTGTTTTCTACGGGTTACATGGCAAACATAGGGTGCATCAGTGCTTTGGTGGGTGCAGGTGATAGGGTCTTTGAGGATCGCTTAAATCATGCTTCTTTGTTGGATGGGGCGCGTTTGTCAGGGGCGCGATTTAAGCGTTATCGACACGGTGATATTGAGCAATTACAGTGTTTTTTGGCCGCGAGTTCAGGGGCAAAGAAGTTGGTGGTTACCGACGGTGTTTTTAGTATGGATGGAGATCTTGCGCCATTGCCAGAGTTGGTTAGGGCGACTCAAGCGTCTGAAGCTTGGTTGATGGTGGATGATGCGCATGGACTTGGCGTTTTAGGCGCTCAAGGACGGGGCGTTGTCGAGCATCATAAGTTATCGCAGGAAGACGTGCCGGTGTTGATCGGAACGTTAGGGAAAAGTTTTGGTACAGCGGGTGCCTTTGTGGCTGGATCAGAGGCTCTGGTTGAAACGATCATTCAAAAAGCACGAAGTTATATTTATACAACGGCTTTGCCGCCTGCGTTAGCGGCGGCGACTTTAGCGAGTCTTCAGTTATTAGTCAGCGATGACTGGCGGCGCGAAAAGCTCCGAGAACGTATTCAGCAATTTCGCAGCGGGGCTCGACAATTAGGGTTGCCCGTGACGGATTCTGAAACGGCTATACAGCCACTCTTGGTAGGGGACAGTCATCAAGCAATGCGCTTAAGTGATGCCTTGTTAACAGAAGCTATTTGGGTCAGCGCTATTCGGCCCCCGACAGTTCCTTTGGGGAGCGCACGATTGCGTGTTACTTTTTCTGCATTACATGAGGCTCATCATGTTGATCGGTTACTGTGTGTTTTGGATAAAGCTTGGAGCCAGTTGTCTTGAGTCAGTTGTATGTGGAAAGTTATGGCGCAGGCCCCCCGGTGATTTTGGTTCATGGCTGGGGAATGCATGGGGGCGTGTGGCGTCAGTTTGCGCAGCAGTTAAGTGCTAATTATAACGTTTTTTGTGTTGATTTACCCGGGCATGGCAACAGTGAGCCGATAACGCCATTTACGTTATCAACCGTTGCGCAGCAATTAGCGCAGCAGATATCGGATGAACCTGCTTGTTGGGTAGGTTGGTCTTTGGGGGCGAATGTAGTCTTAGCCTTGGCCGCGGAATTTCCAACACAAGTTTCTTCTTTGGTTTTGATTGCCGGTAATCCCTGTTTTACACAATCTATGGCGTGGCCGGGGATGGCGGTATTGGATTTAGAGCATTTTATCGACAATGCGGAACGGGATGTAAAGCGAACGATAGCTCGTTTTATGGCACTTCAGGTGCGTGGCATTCCAGGTTTTCGTTCGGTATTATCTGATTTAAAGAGGCAGCTCCAAGTGCGGCCGCATTCAGATCAACGTACGTTGATGGCGGGATTAGAGATATTAAGATCGGTTGATCAGCGTGCCGTTTTTGCGCAGTTGTCGATGCCGCATTTACTACTACTGGGTGATAAAGACCCGGTCGTGCCCATTGCGCTGGCACAAGCGATCGATGAGGGGGCGCTGGAGATCAATTATTCGGTCATTGGTGGGGCGGGACACTTGCCTTTTTTGACCCATGAAGATCAGATTGTTGTGCAAATTAAAAAATTCTTAAAAAAAGTCAGTTGAGTATGGGTGTAAAAAATGGTCTAAAACTGGATAAGCGCGCGATCCAATTCTCTTTTGGTAAAGCAGCGCATCAGTACAATCAGTATGCACGGTTGCAGCGTCAGGTGGGTGATGCGTTATTTGATCAGTTTTCAGCCAATTTTACCGGTCCGGGTCATATTCTGGATATAGGGTGTGGGACCGGGTATTTTACCGAAAAAATTTTACCACTGGCCTCAACAGTTTGGGCGATGGATGTGGCAATGCCGATGGTGACAACGGCAAGGCAATCATTAGGACTTAGAGAGGGGGTCTTTTATTTCGCGGGCGATGCTGAGCTTTTGCCATTGCGATTCGATGCCTTAGATGCGATTGTTTCAAATTTAGCATTGCAGTGGTGTCAGAATTTAGACAGTGTGTTAGCTCAGGCTTACCGTGTTTTAAAAACAGAGGGTCAGCTTTGTTTTTCTACCTTTGGTGAGGCTTCGTTGTCAGAATTGCGAGCAGCGTGGGCGAGCGTGGATGATTATACCCATGTCAATTTGTTTATGAGTAAAGAAAAGATCAGGGAATTAATGCGAGTGGCGGGGTTTGCTGATGTTGAGGTGATTAGCACGGTCTATCAGCCGCAATATCCTGATGTTATTGCGTTAATGCGTGAGTTGAAGGGGGTCGGCGCGCATAATGTCAATCAGGGTCGGCAGAAGGGGTTGACGGGCAAGCAGCGATTACAATCGGTTATATCCGCCTATGGGGCATTAGATTCACAATCTGAGCATATTTTTGCAACTTTTGAGGTCATTACTGTGACGGGTCGAAAATCGATACCCCGAGTGAGGGCGTCCAAGTGAGTATTGGTGGAGAGGGGTTCTTTGTGACCGGAACAGGGACCGGCGTGGGTAAAACTATCAGTACGGTTGTGTTGATGCATTATTTTAGAAACCAAGGAAAGGTTGTTTCTGGATACAAGCCAGTGGCTTCAGGGTGTTCTCGTGAGTCAGGCCAATTACAGAATCAGGATGCTTTACTTTTGCAAGCTAATAGCAGTCAATTATTACCGTATGAACTAATAAACCCTTATGCATTTGAAGCGGCTATTTCACCGCATATTGCTGCCAAAGAGAGCAATCAGCTTATTGATCTCTCAGTGATTACGGCTAACTATGCGGAACTGGTGGCTAGGTCCGATCTCGTGGTTGTTGAAGGTGTAGGCGGTTGGCATGCGCCATTAAGCGATTCGATGGATGTGGCGGCATTAGCCCAGGTGCTGGGGTTGCCGATTGTTTTAGTCGTCGGTATTCAATTAGGGGGTATTAATTATGCGCGGCTGACTTTTGATGCAATTTGTGCCTCCCGATTACCTTGTGTGGGCTGGATTGCCAATTGTGTTGAGCCTGAGATGCTGGCAGTGGCAGAGAATATTGCCACCATTAGGCAGTCTATTTCGGCCCCGCTATTAGGTGTGATACCTTACGATGAAGAATTGGATTTTTCGGTGCTTGCTAGGACCATTGAGTGGTAATTTATACTCTCAAGTCGTGATAAGGTGGGGTTCATGAGCAGTTTTAGGGCGGGCAAGTAGGGTTGTTGTTCTATTGTTTGTTTTTGTAAGGGGTTGAAGCGGTGAATTTTTTTGATAAAAAAACCTTGATGCAGTAAAATAGTCCGGTTATATACTTGCCAGTAGATGTGGTTAAGGTTCTAGTGTTAGGCTTGGGCTTTGAGATATATTTGGCTCAGAAGGTTGTAGCCTAGGGTTTGCATGGCTAGCCACTATTTTTTGGAAATTGATGATTAAGATTATGTTGGGAGATTTCTCCGTGAAAAAAACAAAGCAAATTTTTGCGCACCTGTTCTTGATGCTTTTAGGCGTAGGGGAGGCGAATGCGGAATATGCATTGAATATGCCGAGAGGTGTCACTCGGATCAGTAACGATGTATATGATCTGCATATGTTGATCTTATGGATCTGTGTAGTGATCGGTGTTCTGGTCTTTGGGGTGATGTTTTATTCGATTTATTATCACCGTAAGTCTGTGGGGCATGAAGCCGAACAGTTTCACGATAATGTCAAAGTTGAACTGTTGTGGACGGTTATCCCTACCATTATTTTGGTGGCGATGGCGATCCCGGCAACGAAGACGATGTTAGAGATGGATGATGTCAATGAGCCTGATATAACCATCAAGATTACCGGTTGGCAGTGGAAGTGGGAGTACGACTATTTAGACAGTGGTGTTCATTTTTTTAGTAGTTTAGATGCTGAAAGTAATCAAGCCAGACAGCTTAATTCTGGTGTTGAGGCAGCGGACGTTGACAATTATTTGCTGAATGTTGACAACCCCTTAGTGATTCCGGTTAACAAGAAAATTCGTTTTTTATTGACGGCAGCAGACGTGTTGCATGCCTGGTGGGTGCCGGAGTTCGGTTGGAAAAAAGATAATGTCCCGGGTTTTATTAATGATGCTTGGGTCTCGGTTCAAAAGCCGGGTATTTATCGCGGCCAGTGTGCGGAGCTTTGCGGTAAAGACCATGGTTATATGCCTATTGTGGTGATTGCGAAGGAGCAGGCCGAGTATGAGCAATGGCTAGAAGAGAAAAAAGCACAGGCTTTAGCGGAGGCTAGTTCAGCAGACCGACAATGGTCACAGGCGGAATTGATGGCTAAAGGCGCTGAGGTTTATCAAGCTAATTGTGCTTCTTGTCATATGGCTGATGGACAAGGGGTGCCGGGAACTTTTCCTGCCTTGGCGGGCAGTTCAATTGTCACCGGAGCCATGGACGGTGAGGTTGCTATGGTCTTGAATGGCCGCGGTATGATGCCAGCATTTGGCGCCATGTTGAATGCCAGTGATTTAGCAGCGGTGATTAGTTTTACCCGGAATGGCTTGAGCAATAAGGTGGGTGATTCAGTGCAACCACTGATAATAAAACCGATGTTGGCGGCGATGACCCAACCTGAAGAAGATGACGATTGGTAAGGTTCGTTTGCAGTCAGTATTGTAATTAAATAAATATTTTTAAATTGAGGTTTAAATTATGTCAGCAGTAACATCTGCCCATGATGAGCATGACGATCATGGACCTAAAAAAGGTTTTATGCGATGGTTAACGACAACCAATCATAAAGATATCGGCACGATGTACTTGGTCTTTGCGCTGGTTATGTTTTTTGTAGGGGGCGCGATGGCATTGGTTATACGCGCGGAGTTATTTGAACCGGGGTTACAGTTTGTTAATCCACAGTTCTTTAATTCAATGACGACCATGCACGCTTTAATCATGATTTTTGGTGCAGTCATGCCAGCTTTTGCGGGCTTTGCTAACTGGATGATTCCGATGATGATTGGGGCGCCAGATATGGCCTTGCCGCGGATGAACAATATGAGTTTTTGGTTGTTGGTTGCCGGCGGTGTATTGCTATTCAGTACCTTGTTTATGGAAGGCGGGGCACCAGCAGCAGGTTGGACGATGTACCCACCGTTGGTTTTGCAGACAGGAAATTCATTACCGTTTGCGATCTTTTCGATTCATTTGCTGGGCGTGTCATCAATTATGGCGGCAATTAACATTGTTGCCACTATTTTCAATATGCGTGCACCGGGTATGGGTTTGATGAAGATGCCTATGTTTGTTTGGACTTGGTTGATCACAGGCTTTTTACTGATTGCCGTGATGCCGGTTTTTGCCGGTGCGGTGACCATGTTATTAACCGATCGTTTTTTTGAAACCAGTTTTTTTGATGCAGCCGGTGGTGGTGATCCGGTGTTGTATCAACATATTTTCTGGTTTTTTGGCCACCCTGAAGTGTATATTTTGATTTTGCCGACCTTTGGTTTGGCTTCAACGATTATTCCTGTGTTCGCGCGTAAGCCGCTTTTTGGCTACCACTCTATGGTTTATGCCACGATAGTAATTGCCTTTTTATCTTTCGTAGTTTGGGCACATCACATGTTTACTGTGGGCATGCCGATAGCCGGCGAATTGTTTTTTATGTATGCGACCATGTTAGTGGCGGTACCCACTGGGGTTAAGGTTTTTAACTGGATTGCTACGATGTGGAAAGGAGCAATGACCTTTGAGACGCCGATGTTGTTTACCGTGGCTTTTGTGGTGTTGTTTACCTTGGGTGGTTTTTCCGGATTAATGCTGGCGATTGCACCGGCTGATTTTCAATACCATGACTCGTATTTTATTGTGGCCCATTTTCATTATGTGCTTGTCCCTGGGACGGTGTTTATGATCATTGCCGGGACCTATTACTGGTTGCCGAAATGGACTGGGCATCGGTATAACGAGAAGTTGGCCAAAGTACATTTCTGGATGTCAACAATTTCGGTGAATGTGTTATTTTTCCCACAACATTTTCTAGGTTTGGCGGGGATGCCGCGTCGAATTCCTGATTATGCGGTGCAATTTGCTGAATTTAATATGATCTCCAGTGTGGGTGGTTTCTTGTTTGGTTTCTCACAGTTGATCTTTTTGTACATCATCATTAAAACGATTCGAGGTGGTGAAAAAGCAACCGGTGAGGTCTGGGAAGGTGCTAAGAAACACGGTTTGGAGTGGACGCTACCTTCGCCCGTGCCATACCATACTTTTGAGACGCCACCTAAAATAAAATAAAGAACCGTCAACCTGGTTTTGTGTGAAGGAATAGGGCATGAATTTAAAGAAAAAAAATATTCTAACAGCACTTTTTTTGTTTGTGATGGCAATAGCAATTTATAGCTACGCTATATTGCAGGTAGTGCTGTAATGGCTGTAGAAGGCAAAAGAAAACATACCAGCTTAGTGCTTAAGTTATTTTCTGTGACGGTTTTAATGTTTGGTTTTGGCTACTTATTAGTGCCTATTTACGATGTTTTTTGTGATTTAACAGGCCTCAATGGTAAGTTGGATGGTAATGCAGAGCAGACGCAAGACTATGCCGTGAAAACAGATCGAATCGTGACCTTAGAAATGGTTACAGCACTTAATGAACAGACGCCGCTGATTTTTAAAGCTAAGAACAGTAAGTTGAAAGTTCACCCGGGGCAGTATTATACGGTTGAGTTTTATGCTGAGAATAAAACCAATCGACCGTTGCATGCTAGAGCAATACCTAGTGTAACACCTGGGTTGGCGGCAGAATATTTAGAGAAAACAGAATGCTTTTGTTTTACAGAACAGGTTTTTAAGCCTTATGAAAGGCGAGTAATGCCTGTCCGCTTTGTGATTAATCCAAATTTTCCAGAGCGTTATAATACTTTAACATTAGCGTATACATTTTTTGACCTGACTGAGACATCGGTTAACTAAAATTAAGAGGGGAAGAGCATGTCTTCTAAAGATGGCTACTACATACCGCACCGTGCAACTTGGCCTTGGGTCGGTACCGTCGGTTTGGCAATTATGTTGGCAGGGTTTGCCAATGTTTTGAATGATTCACCCATTGGCAAGCCGATGATGATTATTGGTTTTGCGACCGTTATTATCATGATGGTCGGTTGGTTTACGCTGCAAGCGATTGAAAGTGAATCGGGCATGTATAACGCACAGGTGAGTATTTCCTATCGTTTAGGAATGATGTGGTTTATTTTTTCTGAAGTGATGTTTTTTGCGGTTTTCTTCGGTACCTTATACTACATTCGTGACTTGTCAGTTGACTGGTTGGGCGGGGTAGGTGATGGTCCGGGTCGCTCAACTAATATGTTATGGGAAGGTTACCAATCAACATGGCCCACAAATGGCCCGGGTAACGTCGGGGGCGATTATGAGCCCATGGGTGCTTTTGGTTTACCGTTGCTGAATACTTTGATTTTATTATCCAGTGGTGTGACCGTGACTTGGGCGCATTGGGGCATGATAATTAAAGATAGACAACAATTGATTCGTGGGTTAATTGCCACCGTTGTGTTGGGGTTTTTGTTTGTCTTTTTTCAAGGGCTTGAGTATCACGAAGCCTATAGTGAAATGGGTTTGACACTGGGTTCTGGTGTTTATGGGTCAACCTTTTTCATGCTCACTGGTTTTCATGGCCTACACGTTACCATTGGGGCAATTATGTTAACGGTGGTGTTGTTCCGTAGTTGGAAGGGTCATTTTACCGCGGATAATCATTTTGTCTTTGAGGCCGCTGCCTGGTATTGGCATTTTGTCGATGTGGTTTGGTTAGGATTGTTTGTTTTTGTTTATTTGTTTTAAATAACCTTCTTTGTAGCAAACAACGGCGGTTGTTAACCACCAATACCGTGGGGTTCAATTAAGCCGGTGGCTAAGCCAAGGAATATAATCACAAATAATCCCAGTGATATGGCAATGCGTAATGTTAAGGTTTTGACCATTTTCTCGGGGTTATCTTTTTTTCTGACCAAGTGAAATAAGGCAGTACCCAGAGTAACCAAGATTATGGTCAGTAATAAGAGTGTTATGGTTTTTATCATCGTAACAATGCGGTGGCAGAAAGTGATAGCATTATCACCTAATTTTTGGGTGCTGCCTATTAACGAAGAATAATTTTTTAAAATTATTATTAGGTGTGTTGTGCGTTTTAAATCGGTTTTATTTCCTTTAATTGCATACGTTGCGGTTTTCTCATTGTTAATTAACTTAGGTTTTTGGCAATTAGATCGAGCCGAGCAAAAAAGGTCTCGCTTATCTCAGCAAGTGAGTGCGGCAGAGCAGGCGCCACTAGAAATCACTGATGAAGTCGCCGTTGTTATCGAGGATTGGTTATTTCGAGAGGTGAGCGTCTCAGGTACTTTTGAGGGTCGCCAGCAATTTTTACTGGATAATCAGATTAATAAGGGTCAACCGGGTTATTTTGTTTTAACGCCGTTTATTATTTCTGGACAGAAAAAGGCAGTTTTAGTGAATCGTGGTTGGATTAAGGCGAATCCATTAAGAACGCAATTGCCTGACGTCTCTATGGTTAACTTCAAGGCAACCATAACGGGCACACTCAATCGATTCCCTTCGGTGGCTATTCATTTAAAGGGTGCAGAAATACCCACAGCGACGGAGCCGGCGGTTGTTCAAGTGGTCGATATCGCGGTATTATCAAAAAAAATTCAGTATCCATTGCATGACTTTCAGCTTCAATTAGCTCCCAAAGCTACTGGAGGTTATTTTAGGGATTGGGAATCAGCAAATAAAAACTTGATGAGTCCTGAAAAACACCAAGGGTATGCCTTGCAGTGGTTTGCTATGGCGTTAGTATTAACAATAATTTGTATTCGGATTGTAATAAAGAAAAAAAAGCATGAATGAAAATGTAACCAAAAGTAGACTTTTTATCGTGACGATGGTCGTTGTTGTTGGGCTTCCCTTTCTATTGGCATGGGTGTTAATGCAAAACCCTCAATGGATAACGAGTCGGAGTAATTACGGAACCTTGGTCGTGCCACTGGTCACCACGGATCGAGATCAATTCCAAGGGGCTGATTTGTTTTCAAGACAGAATATTAAGGAACTTGAAGGGCACTGGGTTTTGATGAACTTAGTGTTAGATACGGGTTGTTTAGAGGTGTGTCAAAAAGCAATTCACAGTAGCAAACAAATACGCCTAATGATGAACAAGGATTTGGTGCGATTGCGCCGCCTGGTGGTTGTGCCCGATCATTTTGACACCAAAGAGTTTGGCGACTGGTGGCAAAAAGATGACCGGTTGTTAAAAGTCCTTGTTGATGAAACCATGAAGGAAAAATTAAAACGTATAATTGGGACTAATCGACAAGAGGGTGTGTTGATGGTTATGGATCCCCTCGGTAATATTATGCTGTTTTATCCGTCCGGTTTTGATCCCTACGGTGTTAAGAAAGATTTAAAAAAAATATTACGTGCTTCACAAATTGGATAAATAAAAATGTTTAGAAAATTAATATCCTTCAGTCTGTTTTTAGTTTTAGTGGTCATTGTTTTAGGGGCCTATGTGCGCTTGTCAGATGCAGGCTTAGGGTGCCCTGATTGGCCAGGATGTTTTGGTTCTCCTGTTATCAGTGAAGACCCAAGTTTCATAAAACACGCTAAGGAAGCATTTCCGGATATCTTTTTTGATAAAGGTAAAGCTTGGAAAGAGATGATTCATCGCTATGTGGCAGGGGCTTTAGGAATCATTATTCTGCTGATGAATTTAATTGCTTGGCGTCAAAAACCACATCGTTTGATGGCTATGTCTGGTTCGTTGGGTTTGTTGTTGTTAGTGGGCTTGCAAGCGGCTTTAGGGATGTGGACAGTCACCATGAAGGTGATGCCCATTATTGTCACTGCCCATTTGCTTTTAGGGATGACAACGGGATGGTTGTTATATCGGTTTTTTCTACAGACCCGACCTGATATTGAACGAAGAGAGAAAATTCAAGGGCCTAGGCGGTTAGCGCAATTCGCCATGTTGGTGTTGTTTTTGCAAATAATTCTGGGTGGCTGGACCAGTACCAACTACGCGGCACTGGCTTGTGAAGGTTTTCCGCAATGTAATAATTCGTGGTGGCCTGCCGGCGATTATAAAGAAGCCGGTAATTTAATTCAGGGGTTAATGACCGGCAATACGGCGCCGTTATCGGCGGAAGCTAAGGTTGCTGCACATTGGATGCATCGGGTCGGTGCTTTGGTAACGTTCCTGGTTTTGACAATAGTCATGTTTATCGCGTCTTCGGGTCGGTATCCACGATTAGTGCGTAAAAGTGCGGTTTGGTTAAGTGCGCTACTGTTGCTACAGGTTGGTTTGGGTGTTGCAAACGTTAGACTGAATTTACCGATGTGGAGCGCGGTTTCTCATAATGGCGTCGCTGCATTGTTGATGGTGTTATTAATTCGTCTGAGCTTTTACTCTAAGTATGCTTTAAAAGGCGAGCGAGACGCGGTAGAGGCGAAGGCTGATGTCATTGAGCCAGAAACGGTAGCCGATACCGTTGTTGCGCGAGATGTTTATCTTGAACCTGATCCTGCGGCTCGTGATTTGCGATTAAAATCGCAGTTACAACGAACTCGCTCGGGGTTAGGTGGATTACTGGCGAGTCTTGCACTGGGTCAGAAAAAGATTGATGATGATTTATTAGAGGATATTGAAACACAGTTGATTATGGCGGATGTCGGTATGGAAGTGACTGCCGATCTTATGAAGCAGTTAACAGCAACCATAGCGGCTTCTTCGGACGGTCACGTTGATGGTGTGGATTTATTAAAACAGCAATTGTTAGGCCTTTTAGAGCCGTATTCCCAGCCACTAATCATTCCCGAACAGGCCGGGCCATTTGTTATTTTAGTGATTGGAATTAATGGCGCGGGTAAGACGACGACTATCGGTAAAATGGCTAAGCGATTACAGACTCAAGGACACAGTGTGATGTTGGCCGCTGGCGATACTTTTAGAGCGGCGGCGGTAGAGCAGCTTCAAGCTTGGGGCGAGCGTAATGATATTCCTGTGATTGCGCAACAAACCGGTGCTGATTCCGCGTCAGTTATTTATGATGGTTTGCAATCGGCTAAGGCAAAAGGTGTGGATGTATTGATTGCCGACACCGCAGGAAGGCTTCATACCAAAGCAAACTTAATGGAAGAATTAATTAAAGTTAAGCGCATTATGGGGAAACTGGATGCAGCAGCACCCCATGAGGTCATGTTGGTCTTAGACGCGGGGACTGGACAAAATGCAGTGGTCCAAGCAAAGCAGTTTAATGAGGCGATGACCGTAACGGGGATAACGTTGACTAAGTTGGATGGAACGGCTAAAGGGGGTGTGGTCTTTGCCTTAGCCAAACAGTTAGGGATTCCGATTCGTTTTATTGGGATCGGTGAGGGCATTGAAGATTTGCAGGCGTTTAATGCTAAGGATTTTATTGACGCCGTGTTTACGACTGAGTAAATGATCAAGTTTGATCACGTAAGTAAACGCTATTCTGAAGTGGGTGATGCGCTTGTTGATGTTAGTTTTACGATTACTAAAGGGGAAATGGTCTTTTTAACCGGTCCCTCAGGTGCGGGCAAGAGTACCTTGCTAAAATTAATAGCACGGGTTGAGAGCGTATCACGGGGGCAGGTGTTTCTTGAGGGTCAAAATTTAAACCGTATTTTGGAACGAGAAGTTCCTTTTATACGTCGTAAAATGGGTTTAATTTTTCAAGATTATAAGTTATTAAATGACCGTACGGTGGCGGATAATATTGCTTTACCCTTATTGGTAGCAGGATATAGTCATCAAGACATTAAACGGCGAGTCAGAGCCGTTCTTGATAAAGTCGATTTAGCCGGTAAAGAGAAAAGCTATCCATTGTCGTTGTCAGGCGGTGAGCAGCAGCGGGTTGGTATTGCGCGTGCGGTTGTTAATAAACCGAGTGTGATTCTAGCGGATGAGCCGACCGGTAACCTAGACCCTGAATTGGCCACAGAAATAATGCATTTGTTTAAGCAATTTAAGCAGGTCGGAGTCACCGTTCTTATTGCAACCCATGATTTATCGCAAGTTATAGAATCGGGTTGTCGACAATTAATCCTCGAGCAAGGTCGTTTGGTCAGTGATTAAGTAGAGCTATGAAAGATTTTTTTATGGTTCATTTACAAGCGCTATTATTCAGCTTGGGGCAGCAGATCAGAACGCCTTTTTCATCGCTTCTAACCATTGCTGTTTTAGCCATTTCGATCGCCTTGTCAGGGATCTTTTATTTGGCTGTGAAGAACATAACGCATTTAACCGGACATCTTGAAAGCTCCAATCAAATCACCCTGTTTTTAGGGCAACAGGTTTCTGATCAGGATGGACGCTGGTTACTCACACGGCTGGAAAAACATCGAAACATACAAAGCACGCGGTTAATCACCAAAACAGAAGGGTTGAAGGACTTTGAGCAGTTTAGCGGTTTTGGTGATGCTTTAAAGGCGCTGAGTCGTAACCCACTGCCCATGGTTATTCAGGTTTTCCCGCGGTTAAATTTAACCACACCGCAACAGTTACAGCAGTTATTAGACGAACTTAAAGCCATGCCGGAGGTGGCTGTCGCTAAAATTGATATGCAATGGGTGCAGCGCTTGAAAGCGATTATAGTTTTGGCTGAGCGCAGCGTTTTAGTTTTAGCGAGTATCTTAGCCTTTGCGGTAATTTTTATTACCGGGAATACGATTCGCCTGGAATTGCAGAATCGACAAGAGGAAGTTGTGATTGCTAAATTAGTCGGTGCCACTAATGGATTTATTGCGCGGCCTTTTCTTTACAGTGGCTTTTGGTACGGATTATTAGCAGGGTTATTGGCATGGCTAATGATTACAGGATTAATGGCATTATTGCAGTCCCCTATGGAGCAATTGATGACACTTTATTTGGGCTATCAAGAGGTGGTTTTTTTGAGTGTCTTGGATTCAGTTATCCTACTCGTTGTTTCGGCAGCGTTAGGCGTGCTGGGTGCTTGGGGGGTTTTAGTGTCGCAATTAAGTCGATTGACACCGGAATAAGGTGGCTGACAGATTTATTTAGTGTTGGCAACGGGGACAGAAAACAGAAGCTCGGTTATTCTGTCTGATCAAGGTTAAGGGCTGGCCACACTGAATGCAGGGTTGATTATTGCGACCATAAACATTAAGTTCCTGTTTAAAATAACCGGCTTTCCCACTGCTGCCGACAAAATCTTTTAAGGTTGTTCCGCCTTGTTCAATAGCGCGCGCTAGGATGGTTCTGATGGCCTCATTGAGTGCTTGATAACGTGCCAAGGCTATTCGTCCAGCGTGCCGTGTGGGGTGTATTCCTGCGGCGAAAAGGGCTTCATTAGCATAAATATTACCGACACCCACGACAATATGAGGATCCATAATAAAGTTTTTGATGGAGCGTTTTGACTTTCTTGACAATGCATAGAGATACTGGCCGTTAAAGTCTTCAGAGAAGGGTTCGGGACCGAGCTTGCAGAGTAATTTATGTTTTTCAGGCGCTTGATTGGTCCATAAAATGCAACCAAATCGGCGCGGGTCATTGAAGCGTAGGTGGAAATTATTGGCTAGGTGGAAGTCGACATGGTCGTGTTTTTTTACCGGGGTATCGGGTGCAACTATTTGTAAGTTACCCGACATTCCTAAGTGGATTATTGTTGTCCCTGCTTGACAGTTCAAGAGTAGATATTTTGCTTTTCTTTGAACCGATTGAATCGTTTGGTTTTTAAAGGCGGTAGACAATTCATCGCTGATAGGCCAACGCAATTGTTTTTGGCGAATAGTAATATGGGTAACTTCAATACCGGTGAGATACGGTTCAATACCCCGTCGAGTCGTTTCAACTTCCGGTAATTCAGGCATGCGGATAAGTTATTGTTTTTCGCGAAGTTCATTGAGCAGCACACCCACTTCATTTTGTATTTTTCCTCGGCATAAAAGGAATTTCCAGCGGCGGCCACCACATTGGCGCCATAATAAGGCAGAGCGAATACCCGCTAATAAAAGGCTTCTTATTTTATGGATGTTTTCTATGTTTGCGAGGTGGTTTTGTTCGCCATTGACCATGATGCGGGGCTTAAGTGTACTCACGGTGTTGTGATAAAGGTCGCCTAGGTCGGTTAAAACGCGGGCATGTGTTACGCCAAGTTCATCTGCTTGCGTTTGTGCAAGTTCAATCCCGGTACGGATTTCAGATAGCATCGGGGTATTGTTGCTAAGTTGTTTTTCAAGGAAAATAAGGGTGGCGGCATAACGACCTTGATCAGAGTCGGGTGGTTCAGCGCCTGTAAGTTGGCGCTGTAGTTGATTAAGGCCGGAAGAAATACCGGATAACCCGCCGTAGATATCTTCAACATTTTCAGCATCTATTTTCAATATGCTGGCAATGCTGGTTTCTAAGGGGGTTTGCTCGGCCATACCCGTCGTAGCAATTCTTTTGACTTGGTGAATAGCCTGAGTAAGGCCGGCTAAAGCGATAACTTGGTTTCTGGGTGAATTAAGAGGCATAATTAAGTTTAAGAGTTAGAGTTATAGTTTTGAGTCAGGAGTGGTTGTTAGGTGGCCTTGTTGTTTCCAGCTTTTTATGCCACCTTTGAGGTGACTTATGTTTTTCATAGTGAGTTTAGTGCTTAATAACTCGGCGACGATTTTAGAGCGATTGCCACTGGCACAGACTAAAATAATTGCGGTGTCTTTTGTTTTTTTGAGTTGTGTTAGTTTCGAAAGCCAGTTGGGTAGGTCGAAATGACCTTGAGCGTTAAAAAAAGTAAGGCGATGGCTATGGGCAATAAGACCCTCTTTAGACCATTCGTCAGGTCTTCGGATATCAACAATAAGTGTTGTTGAGGTGTTAACATTCATTAATTCCGTAGGGCTGAGTTCTTTATATTCAGCGCCAGCGCAGGGCGTAAATAAACCAGCTAGCAATAAAACAGTCCAGATTGCTTTGAGAAAGTTTGTGCGGCGCATAATCTGATGGCGTAATATTTATGTTAAGAAGAGGATGTTGGGGAATACAGTTTACTCTTTTGCTAAGGATGTACAATGCTGGCGATAAGTAATCGGTAGCTTTTGCAGTAGATCATTCAATGAGAAGGTGAGTAAGTGATTGAATTAATAGTTTTAAAGGTAACCGGTATGAAATGTGGTGGCTGTGAAAAGTCTGTGGAAGATCAATTGGCCGAATTGGTTGGCGTTGTGAGTGTTAACGCGTCCCACCAAACAGATTCTGTGGACATTCAATACGATGACAGTAAGGTACAACTAGAACAGTTTCATAGTTGTTTAGCCGGATTGAATTACCCATCAAGTTTATCAGAGAGTAGTCGTTGAAAAAGGATCAAGTTCTTCGGTTTTCCATTCAAGGGCTACGGTGCGCAGGGTGCGTGAATAGTCTTGAAAATGCGTTACAAAAGGCAGAAGGGATCGTTGCTGCCACGGTTAATTATGCTGAACATGTTGCAAATGTTCAGGGGTACGCTAGCCCTGAAGAGATAATAACGGTGATTGTTGAGGCAGGTTATGAGGCCGCGTTAATCGTTGATAATGACCCGCTAGATAATACCGCAGAACAAGAGCAACATGACTATCGGAAATTAGTAGATAAGGCGGTAATGCCGGCTATTTTTGCATTGCCGTTGATGCTTTATGATCAGGTTAATGGCTTGCCTGATATGATTTCGTGGTCAGGGCGATTTTTTTGGTTATTAATTGCTCTGATGACCTTAGCTTGTTTGATCTATTCGGGGAAACATTTTTATTTAGGCGCTTATCGCTCATGGCAGCATCGTCAAGCCAGTATGGATACCTTGGTGGCATTAGGGACAGGTTCTTCTTGGCTCTATTCTGTCGCTGTTTTAGTCTTGGGGGATAAGCTCCCTCATTTGGGACAGCATGCTTATTTTGAGGCTGCCTTGTTTATTTTGATTTTTCTAAATTTAGGGTCAGCGATTGAAATACGGGCGCGTGGTAAGACTTCAAGTGCCATTCGGCAATTAATTAACTTACAGCCTAAAACGGCACGACTTGTGCGTGGTGATCTGGAACTGGATGTGGCGATTGCTGATGTATTGGTGGGTGATTTGGTTAGGGTTCGTCCCGGTGAAAAGCTGGCTGTTGATGGTAGTGTAATGTCTGGATTGGGTATTGTTGATGAGTCGATGTTAACCGGTGAGGCGATTCCAGTTGAAAAGAATGTGGGTGCAACTGTCAAGGCAGGAACGTTAAATATACAAGGTAGTTTTTTGTATCGGGCAGACCGTGTCGGTAAAGAAACTTTATTGGCACAAGTGGTTGAGACGGTGTTACAAGCACAGAGTGCTAAGCCAGCGATAGCTCGATTAGCCGATAAAGTTGCAGCTATTTTTGTTCCCGTGGTGGTGGTGATTGCCATGGGCGTTTTTGGAGGGTGGTTTTATTTCGGTCCACAACCGGCGTTAGGGTATGCTTTTGTCACAGCAATGACCGTTTTAGTGATTGCTTGTCCCTGCGCGCTGGGGTTGGCAACACCCATTTCTGTCATGGTTGCTGTTGGACGAGCTGCACAGCTAGGTATACTGATTAGAAACGGTGAGGTGTTGCAGACGGTGGGGCAAGTGTCTTGTGTGATATTTGATAAGACTGGAACGATCACAGAAGGTAAGCCTGAAGTGGTTGCTGTTAAAGCCTTGAACCATTTTAGTTCAGAGCAAGTTGTGCAATGGGCCGCCAGCTTAGAAGTCGGCTCGGAACATGTTTTGGCAACGTCTGTATTGCGGGCAGCGAAAGACAAGAACTTGGCGCCTTTAGCCGTAACCGGTTTTCAAATGCGTCCCGGACTGGGTGTAACCGGTTTAATTGACGGTCAACAGGCGGCATTGGGTAATCAATCATTGATTGAGGACTTAGGTCTTAATATTGATGAGGCTAAGGACCTGTTGCAGCAGAGTTATGCTGAAGGGTATACCGTCATGATTTTGGCAGTAAATGCTGAAATTGTCGGTATTTTAGGCGTTTCTGATCCGGTTAAAGCAGATTCAGCCCAGGCAATACAGCAATTACAGGCTTCGGGCATACGGGTCATGATGTTAACCGGCGATCATGACAATACCGCAAAGGCAATTGCGGATAAAGTGGCGATCGATGATTTTCGGGCACAGTGCTTGCCAGGAGATAAGTTGGCTATTATAGAAGCATTACAAGCGGGAGGAGAGGTGGTCGCAATGGTGGGTGATGGGATTAATGACGCACCTGCCTTGATGCAGGCAGATATAGGTGTTGCAGTGGGGTCTGGGGCTGATATCGCGATTGAAAGTGCGGATTTTATTATTTTGCAGGGTTCCCTGCTTAAAATGAATCAGGCGATTAGCTTATCGAAGGCGACCTTAATTAATATCAAACAAAATCTATGGGGCGCTTTTATTTATAATGCGCTAAGTATTCCAATTGCTGCGGGGCTACTTTACCCGGCGTTTGGTTTTTTATTAAGTCCTGTCATTGCCAGTGCGGCAATGGCATTGTCATCCTTAACGGTAGTGGCTAATGCAAATCGGTTACGCTGGGTCAACCTAACCGTTCAAAACCATGATTAATTCTCTTGAGTTAGTGGTTAATGTTTGAGTGATGAGGCGACTAGGGGTGACTAAAAATGCGCTTCGCTTAGAAGCTTATGCGCAGCGTAATCAACAACGTGATAAAGATTATTTGAGTCAAGTGATTACTCAGAAGGTTGTTGAGCAGGCGAATTATCAATGTGCCAAAACAGTGATGTGGTATGTGGATTGTCGTTCGGAAGTTAGGACGCAAACAATCATAAAACAAGAGTTAGACCAAGATCGACGTATTGTCATTCCTTTTTGTACGCAAGATAGCGGTGGGAAAAATCAGTTAGGTTTATGGTTGTTGGACGATTTGTCTGAATTAGTGCGTGGATGCTGGGGCATTTTAGAGCCGCCTGAAAGTCGCTGGCATGAGTCTGGAAAACAGGTCGCTATTGAAGAGTTGGATCTCATCATAGTGCCGGGTGTGGGTTTCGATCGCCAGGGCGGTCGGTTGGGTAATGGCCAAGGTTATTATGATAATTTTTTGCAGCAAGTTTCTGCCGCGACACGAATACAAGGGATTTGTTATGAGTCGCAACTCTTCGATGACCTGCCTATGGAGGCAACAGATGTTGCAATGGATTTTGTTTTTACACAGTCAGCGATTTATCACCGGGAGTAATAGTTTTAGTGAAGGCAAATGCGATCAAAGATATCCCACAATCAACACCGGCCTTTTTAATTGATCAAGACAAGATTAAGAAAACGCTCCATTATTTACAGTTCTTAAAAGAACGTAGTCAATGCAAGGTGTTGTTTTCAATTAAGTCGTTGCCGTTAACGGCCGTGATGAAACAAACCTTAACCGTTGTTGATGGTTTTTCAGTGAGTTCGTTGTTTGAATTGCGGTTAGCACGAGAAGTTGATCGAGGCGATAGTGAGGTGCATTTAACAACACCGGGTTTAAAAGTTGAGGAGTTTGATGAGTTAACGACGTTGTCAACGGCGATTAGTTTTAATTCATTAGAGCAATATCAGCAATTTAGGCCGCTATTAAACGCGGCGGTGTCGCCAGGGCTTAGAGTGAACCCTGAACTTTCTTTTGTGGCGGATCATCGGTATGACCCCTGCCGTAATTTTTCAAAATTAGGTGTTCCTTTAGGGCACCTTGCAGGGCAATTACCCCAAGGTATAGAAGGGCTTCATTTTCATACCGTGTTCGGTAGTGACTCTTTCCAGCCATTGCAAGAGACGGTGGCACTTATTGAGGCACAATTAAGTCATTCATTGGCCTCATTAAAGTGGATCAATTTAGGCGGCGGCTATTTGTTTGATTCGGAACAGCAGATGGAGCCTTTAATTGACCTGATTGTCAGACTTAAACAACACTATCAAGTGGAGGTTTTTGTGGAGCCGGGTAATGGGGTTGTAGGGGCGTCTGGGTTTATAGTGGCGACCGTCATTGATTGTTTTGTTCGGGAAGGTAAGACCGTAGTGGTTTTGGATACCTCTGTTAATCATAACCCTGAGGTTTTTGAGTACCAGAGAAGACCGCAGTTAGTCGAGGAGGTGCCAGACGGTGAGTACAGTGCTATTTTGGCCGGGTGTACCTGTTTGGCGGGAGATCTTTTTGGTGAGTACCGTTTTGATAAGCCCATAACGCTGGGTGATCGGTTTACATTTTGTCAGGTTGGGGCTTATAGCATGATCAAGTCAAATCGTTTTAATGGCTACAATTTTCCTGATATTTATACCTTTGATGATTCAACAGCACGTAAAATTAAAACGTATGATTATGCGCATTACCGCGCACAGTGGTTAACCTAGAGGGAGTAAGTATGGAAGCATTAATGATGTCGGCAGTCGGGGATCCATCGGTTTTGCAATTGCAACAGGTAGATGAGCCGACTATTGAGCAGCCGACGGAGGTTAAAGTTAGATTGTCAGCGGCGGGCGTTAATCCTATAGATACTAAAATCAGGCGAGGAGGCTTGTTGCAAGGTGATCGTTTTCCAGTCATTCTGGGCTGTGATGGTGCGGGTGAAGTGGTTGAAGTCGGTGCCGCTGCAAGTCGTTATCAATTAGGGGATAAAGTATGGTTTTGTCACGGTGGGCTGGGTTTAGAACCCGGTAATTATGCGCCTTTTAATGTAATTGATGAAAGATGGTTGGCGCCTATGCCGGCTAATTTAAGTTATATTGAAGCGGCCGCAGCGCCTTTAGTGTTAATTACTGCTTGGGGAGCGCTCTATCACCGAGGGCGATTGCAAGCAGGTCAAACGGTTTTAATTCATGGGGGTGCCGGTGGTGTGGGTCATGTTGCTATTCAACTTGCAAAAATAGCCGGTGCGCGTGTTATTACAACAGTTTCAAGTCCTGAGAAAGAACGATTCGTTAGAAGTCTGGGGGCCGATGAGGTTATTATTTATCCCACTGAAAATACCCTTGAACGTTTATTAATGTTGACGTCTGGGCGAGGGGCCGATTTGGTCTTTGATACGGTAGGACGAGATGTCTTTTTATCTTCAATCATGATGACAGCACATTTTGGTACGGTAGTCTCTATTTTAGATCCGGGAGCTTTTGATTTTCAGGAAGCTAGAATGCGCAATCTTAGTATTGCTTTTGAATTGATGTTGACGCCGATGTTAAGAAATTTGCCCGAAGCACGAGATGAGCATAGAACTATTTTACAGCGATGTGCCCAGCATATTGAAGCAGGTAAACTGGTTATTGAAGTGAGTAAGGTTTTTTCTTTAGCACAGGGGGCAGCTGCTCATGCGCATATGGAGGCAGGGCATACGCAAGGAAAATTGGTATTAACACTGTAACTTCTGGTCGTAATAAATCGTGCGTTTGACCATTAGCGTACCCATTTTGAGGTCAACTAATAAACGAGTGTGATGGTAAAAAAAACAAGGGCTAAGCGGACGCGAAAAAAATCAGTGAAGCGCTCTTTTTCGATGGTGGCGTCATTGAAAAAGGCCGTGTTTTTTTTCATGATTGGGTTTGGGTTTGTTGCGTTATCTTATATAGGCTATTTAGATTATACCGTTTGTAAACAATTTCAAGGAAAGCGATGGTCATTGCCGGCAAAGGTTTATGCCAGTCCAACAGAATTATTTGTCGGTAGCCAGTTGTCGGTAGCAGAACTGAGTCAGTTGCTTAAGCAGTTACAGTTCACAGAAGTGGCTTCCCTTGCTACAGAAGGGTCCTTTTATCGCAACGGGAAATCTTTAACGTTACGAACCAGAAGTTTTCGATTTTGGGATAAACATGAAGCCAGTCGAGAATTACAATTAGTCTTCAAAGACGATGCGTTGTTGTCGATAGTCAATAGAGTCAGTGGGCGTAAATTAGCCATTGCTCGACTAGCTCCGGCGCTTATTGGTAGTTTTTATCCCTTACGAAAAGAAGATAGGACGCTGGTCGCTTTTAGTCAGGTGCCTAAGGCTTTGGTGGATGGATTAATTGCGACTGAGGATCACGGGTTTTATCAGCACTACGGTATTTCTCTAAAAGCAATAGCGCGGGCACTTTGGGTTAATGTGAAGGCGGGTGGTATTGTTCAAGGAGGAAGTACGCTCACGCAGCAATTAGTTAAGAATTTTTTCTTAACCTCTCAACGTAGTTTGTGGCGGAAATTTAATGAAGCATTGATGGCTATTATTTTAGAGCTACGATTTGAAAAGAATGACATTCTGGAGGGTTATTTAAACGAGGTTTATCTCGGTCAGAATGGCGCTAGTGCGGTACATGGTTTTGGTTTGGCGAGTGAATTTTATTTCTCTCAACCGCTGGAGAGATTAGAGCGCCATCAATTAGCGATGCTGGTGGCCTTGGTTCGAGGGCCGATTTATTATAATCCCAAGCGACATCCAGAAAGAATAAAGAAACGACGAAATTTGGTTCTGGATGAGATGGTTAAACAAGGGTATCTCACGGCAGCACAAGCGACTTATTCCCAAAAACAAGCCTTGGATGTGGTTCCTTATAGGCGCCAAGCAATTAATCAATACCCAGCCTTTTTGGAGTTAGTAAGGCGGCAGTTAACGCAGGAGTACCGGGATGATGATTTGACGTCAAATGGGTTGAGAATTTTTACCACGCTTGACGTTCGAGTGCAAAAAACGATGCAGCAAGTCATTGAAAAAAAACTGAAACAACTGGAGTTACGCAAAGGGACTAATCAGTTAGAAACCGCCGTGATTGTCACACAGCCAGGAAGCGGCGAAATTGTTGCTTTAAGTGGTGGACGCAAGGCGCATGCTGTGGGCTTTAATCGCGCCCTTAATGCCGTTCGGCCGATCGGGTCATTAATCAAACCCGCAATATATCTAACCGCACTCGAACAAGCAGAGCGTTATACCGTGACCACTTTATTGAGTGATCACCCGGTACAATTGACCAGTAAAAATGGAACGACTTGGGCGCCGAAGAATTATGATGGCCGTAGTCACGGTTATATTCCACTGCATACCGCATTAGCACGATCTTATAACTTAGCCACAGTACGATTAGGGATGTCGCTGGGTGTTGGCCGTGTGGCAAAAACATTGAGAGATTTAGGGGTTAAAAGGCCGGTTAAACTTTATCCTTCTTTATTGTTAGGTGCGACTGGGTTTACACCACTGGAAGTGAGTCAAATGTATTTGACCTTGGCAGGGGATGGATTTGCTATGCCATTGCGAGCCATTCGGTCAGTGATGTCGACGGAAGGTAAGTCCTTGCAGCGCTATCCTTATTCAGTGCGTCAAACCCTTGATTCTGGCGCAACTTATCTAACCAATACCTTATTACAAGAAGCCCTTACTGACGGGACGGGACGTTCTGTTTATCAAAAGATTCCTAAAGCATTTAATCTTGCGGGCAAGACAGGGACAACAAATGATTTGCGGGATAGTTGGTTTTCAGGTTTTAGTGGTGATTATTTGGTCACCGTTTGGCTGGGAAGAGATGATAACAAGCCGATGGGGTTAACGGGTGCAAGTGGCTCATTGAGTCTATGGACAGACCTAATGATAAAGATTATGCGTGAGCCCTTGCGGTTAAGTTCGCCAGAGTCGATTGAGAAAGTTTGGATAGACCCGGTGACCCGGTTACGCGCTAATTCAGCATGCGCAGATGCACAACTTTGGCCCTATAAGAAAGGGTCGGCTCCTATGGAATCTTCCCCTTGTGTTGCAACACCTGTTAATCAGGCGCATGAATGGTTGAATAAAATGCTGGGGGATAATTAAAATGACAGTGTGTAACGTAAGGATTATTAATGCATAAATTAGTATTAGGTTTGTTTTTAGGCTTGTTGCCAGGGGTCGTTTTTGCCAGTGACGAGAACGCCAGTAAGGCGTTGAGTCTTTTTTTTAAGTCAACGGAATCTCTTTCTGCATCCTTTGTGCAGACCAACTGGGATGAACAAGAGCGAGTCACAGATCAAAGTGAAGGAGAGTTTGTTTTAGTGAAGCCCGATGGTTTTTTTTGGCATTATAAGTCTCCTTTTGTCCAGAAGATTGTTGCGGCCAATCATAAGGTTTGGTTTTATGATGTTGACTTAGAGCAAGTGACCATTAAAAGTACTGACAAATTGATGGGTTTTTCCCCGTTATTGTTTTTGACCGGTACGCTAGATTTAGAACGTGACTTTGTAGTTGAAATGGATTCGGTGACTGACGCTGTTGTTTGGTTGCGTGTAACCCCTAAGGGAGCGTCTAGCAGTTTTGAATATATTCGGATGGGGCTTGTCAATGGACAGTTAGGGTCAATGGAGTTTGAAGATAATTTTGGTCGAAAAACACAGTTGCAGTTTTCGGATATGAAAGTCAATGTTACGGTTGATCCCGCCTTGTTTGTTTTGAGTATACCGGACGGTGTGGATGTCTTTGAGGAATAAATGAAATGGATATGACGCAGCCACTAGCAGAACGTATGCGACCCAAAGAGATTGGCGATTTCATGGGTCAGAAGCATCTTTTGATGCCGGGTAAACCTTTGTACGAATCTATTGTTTCGGGCCGGCTGCATTCAATGATTTTTTGGGGCGGGCCTGGGACGGGGAAAACAACCTTGGCGCGGATGATTGCAAGGTACTCTGATGTATCCTTTATCGCACTTTCTGCGGTTCTGGCCGGTGTTAAAGATATCCGGTTAGCGGTAGCTGAAGCACAACGGTTATTGCAGAGTGAAAATAGACGAACTATTTTGTTTGTTGATGAGGTGCATCGTTTTAATAAATCTCAACAGGATGCTTTTTTGCCCCATGTTGAAGACGGGACAATATTTTTTGTAGGGGCAACGACGGAGAATCCATCGTTTGCACTCAATAACGCGTTGTTATCAAGAGCGCGTGTTTATGTTCTTAATGCCTTGACTGAAGAAGAATTAATCGCGGTACTGACTCAAGCCTTAGCGAATAAAGACTCTGGTATGGCGGGGCAATTCACGGTGGATCCGAATATAGTCAAGCAATTTGCACAAGCCGCAGATGGCGATGCACGACGAGCATTGAATCTTTTAGCTATAGCGACAGAAGTTGCCGAAGCTCATGGGCTGAGTGTGGTTGATTCAGCGATTGCTCGGGAGGTATTGTCGGGAGAAGTGCGTCGGTTTGATAATAAAGGGGAGGAGTTTTACAACCAAATTTCTGCGTTACATAAGTCAGTGCGAGGGAGTGCGCCTGATGCGGCGCTTTATTGGTTGTGCAGAATGCTTGACGGCGGCTGTGATCCAGCTTATTTGGCTAGACGCATGGTCAGGATTGCTTCAGAGGATATTGGAAATGCAGACCCTAGAGCGTTGCAGTTAGCCATGAACGCCTGGGATGCTCAGCAGCGTTTAGGGAGTCCTGAGGGGGAATTAGTATTGGCTCAGGCAGTTGTTTATATGGCGTGTGCTGCGAAAAGCAATGCCGTTTATGTTGCTTATAAGGCCGCTATGCAGGCGGCAAAAAATAGTGGTTCATTACCGGTCCCACTACATCTAAGGAATGCACCGAGCCAATTAATGGAGTCCTTAGGGTATGGTGAAGCTTATCGTTATGCGCATAATGAGCCCGATGCGTACGCTTCAGGTGAAAACTATTTGCCGGAGGAGTTGCTGGGGAGTAATTTTTACGCGCCTGTTTCTCGGGGGCTTGAAATTAAAATTAAAGAAAAATTGGCGCGGTTAAAGGTTCTTGATCGTCAAGCCTTAAAGAATAAAAAACAGGGGTGATATTGTGCCGGGCAAGGGGCAGATTAAGATGTCGAGATGGCGACGGGAGAAGATCGCATTATTCGTATTTAGGTGGTAGAATAGCTCGCAGATTTACAAAAATAGCTGATTTTTTAGTTAACTTCCCTTCATGTAGATACCTATGGACCTAAAGTTTCTTGATTTTGAACAACCGATTGCTGAGCTGAACGCTAAAATTGAAGAATTGCGTAATGTTAAGTTCGATGATGACATTGATATTGAAGACACATTAAAGCAATTAGAAGTTAAGAATCAAGACCTTACGCAGGCCATTTATTCAAAATTATCAGATTGGCAAATATCTCAGGTGTCGCGACACCCAGGACGTCCCTATACGCTTGATTATATTGAGCATATGTTTTCTGATTTTTATGAGTTACATGGTGATCGTGCTTTTGCCGATGATCCTGCGATTGTCTGTGGCTTAGCGAAGTTAGACGGTCAGTCTGTGATGGTTATCGGTCATCAGAAAGGACGGGATACGAAAGAAAAGATTTATCGTAACTTTGGCATGCCTAAACCGGAAGGGTATCGTAAGGCGTTGCGGATGATGAAGTTGGCAGAACGCTTTCACTTGCCGATTATCTGTTTGATTGATACGCCGGGAGCCTATCCGGGCATTGGGGCTGAAGAACGCGGTCAAAGTGAAGCCATTGCACGAAATTTATTTGAGATGGCGAAAATTAAAACCCCAGTGATTTGTACAATTATTGGTGAGGGTGGATCCGGGGGTGCCTTAGCCATTGGTGTGGGAGACCGGCTCCTTATGCTTGAATACAGTACTTATTCGGTTATTTCTCCTGAGGGCTGTGCGACTATTTTATGGAAGAGTTCTGAGAAGGCCGAACTGGCTGCTGAAGCCATGGGGATTGTTTCTGATCGTGTTAGAGAAGCGGGACTTTTGGATGAGGTGGTTCGAGAACCTTTAGGTGGCGGGCATCGTGATTTTCAGCAAGTGGCAGATAATTTAAAAGAAGCTCTGTTGGGACACTTGGCGTCCTTAAAGAAGGACTCTCTGAGCACATTGTTAGAGAATCGCTATCAAAGGATTATGGACTTTGGTGCTTTTACTGAAGAAAATTAGCTTCTATTTTAGGGTCAGTATTAGACCTTATGAAAAATAGGCTAAGCCGATATTTTTTTGACCTGAAAGGTAAATCATGGTGCTGACGCCTGATGCACTTCTCTGTACGCTACAACGATATTCGCTAGGGAAAAACATTTTTGTCGCCTTTAGTGGGGGTTGTGATTCTCATGTTTTATTGCATCTATGTGCGCAAATTCCCACCGTATCATCATCGGTTACCGCTGTTTATATTGATCATGGGTTACAAGAATGCGCCGCAGATTGGGGCATACATTGCCAGCAGGTCGCTGAGCAGTTAGGTGTTAATTTCGCCACTGTCTCATTGAATTTATTGCCCCCTCAGGGTGAAAGTCTTGAGGCGATAGCGCGTGAAGCGCGTTATCAGGCAATAGCCAGATTGTTAGGGCCGGGTGATATGGTTCTGACGGCGCACCATCAAGAAGATCAATATGAAACCATTTTGCTGAAAATGTTTAGGGGTGCTGGGTTGCTTGGGTTGTCTGGGATTTCTGAATATTCCGCGTTGGGAGATGGGCAGTTAATTAGACCGTTGTTAGGCGTGACCAAGCAAGCTATTGAGGCTTATGCCAAAAGCAATCAGTTGAATCATATACAAGACCCCAGTAATGCCTGTATTGATTTTGATAGAAATTATTTGCGTCAGGTGATTACGCCGTTAATTAAGGCGCGTTGGCCCGCGGTAGATGCAACAGTAAGTCGTGCCGGTCGTCACTGTTATCATGGGGACGCATTGATTTCTCAACTGGTTGAACCGCTATTTGAGCAAGTATTTTGTCAGCAAGAGCAAACATTATCAGTTGCGTCATTACAAGCGTTGAACCCTTTAATGCAACCGATGATTATTCGGCATTGGTTTAAATGGAAGGGATTAGAAATGCCTTCTGAACGGGTAGTTAAGTTGTTATTAACGCAAGTGCTTGAGGCATCCACGGATCGCTATCCTGAGTTAATGGTGGGCGATCATTGTGTGCGTCGTTTTCAAGATCAATTATATTTATTGAAAGTTTTCTTGCCGATAGATTCGGGTTCTGAACAACGATGGCCTCAAGGTGAAAATGCATTAATGTTAAAAGACAATGGGGTCTTACGGCGTTTGGATCAGTCAGAGCCGGGCAATGAACAGGATTATTGGACTCAATATGAAGTCATTGTCCGTTATCGACAAGGTGGAGAAAAGATTTGTTTGCCAGGTCGATCGGGAACGCATTTAGTCAAGAAATTGTTTCAGGAAGCAAAGGTACCGCCATGGTTACGTTCAAGAATGCCGTTTATTTATTTTGACGGTGAGTTGGCTGCAGTTGGCGGTCAATGGGTTGCAGACCGGTTTTATGAAATGCAATCGGGCCAGAAGTTGCAGTTTGAATGGGCTTTAGCCCGTAGTGACTGAAAATAGAATGGCGAAGATGACAATAACTATTAAAAGAAGCGTTGATTATCGTGAGATAATAAATGGCTAATTCGATTTGAAAATTTAGAGAAAAAACTAATTATTTTATGACTAAATTTATTTTTATAACGGGTGGTGTTGTTTCGTCACTGGGTAAAGGTATTGCGGCGTCTTCATTGGCCGCTATTCTTGAAGCGCGTGGATTAAACCTGACCATGATTAAGTTAGATCCCTACATTAATGTTGACCCAGGTACGATGAGCCCCTTTCAACACGGAGAGGTGTTTGTTACTGAGGATGGTGCTGAAACCGATTTGGACTTAGGGCATTATGAGCGGTTCATTGATTCACAAATGCTTAAGCATAATAATTTCACCACGGGACAGATTTATGAAAATGTGATCCGCAAAGAGCGTAGAGGGGATTATTTAGGCGCAACGGTTCAAGTTATTCCACATATTACCGATGAAATTAAACAACAGATTATTATCGGTGCCAAAGGCGCTGACGTCGCATTGGTGGAGGTAGGTGGTACCGTGGGTGATATTGAATCACTGCCTTTTCTGGAGGCTATTCGACAATTGCGTATTGAATTAGGTGAAAGGGAAACGTTATTTATCCATTTAACTTTGGTGCCCTTTATTCGTTCGGCAGGTGAAGTGAAAACCAAGCCAACGCAACACTCGGTTAAGGAGTTGCGTTCTATCGGTATCCAGCCTGATATTTTAATATGCCGATCAGAACAAGGTATTACACCTTCTGATCGAAAGAAAATTGCTTTATTTACTAATGTTTCAGAGCGAGCGGTTATTTCAGCGGTTGATGCGGATTCAATTTACCGTATTCCCATGTTGCTTCATGCCCAAGGTCTTGATGAAATCGTTGTTGAAAAATTAAATTTAACCGTTCCACCAGCAGACTTGAGTCAGTGGCGACGGGTTGTTGCTGCTCTGGAAGACAGTGAAAATATAGTCACCATTGCTATTGTTGGTAAATATGTTGAGCATTTGGATGCTTATAAGTCGTTGAATGAAGCGTTAGTTCATGCCGGTATTCATACTCGAAATCGTGTAAATCTTAAGTACATAGATTCAGAAACTATTGAAGAAAATAGTTTGGAATTATTATCGGGTATGGATGCCATTTTGGTTCCCGGTGGTTTTGGTGAGCGAGGTATTGAAGGTAAAGTGGCCACCGTTAAGGTTGCACGAGAAAATAATATTCCTTATTTTGGTATCTGTTTGGGGATGCAAGTGGCGGTGATTGAATACGCCCGAAATGTGGTGGGTTTGACCAAGGCGCACAGTACCGAGTTTGTTCCTGACGCACAAGATCCGGTGATTGGCTTGATTACCGAGTGGATGGATGAGTCAGGGCGACAGCAGATTCGAGGCGGTGAGTCTGATATGGGGGGCACTATGCGTTTAGGCGGACAAAAGTGTCAGTTGGAAACCAATACTCTGGCGCATCAATTATACCAGCAGGATGTTATTAGTGAACGCCATCGGCATCGGTATGAATTTAATAATCATTATTTGTCGGTTTTAGAGGACAGTGGCCTACAGTTTTCTGGACGGTCAATGGATGGTCAATTAGTTGAAATGATTGAAATCCCAGATCACCCTTGGTTCTTAGCGTGTCAGTTTCATCCTGAATTCACTTCAACGCCACGAAGGGGGCACCCGGTTTTTTCAGGGTTTGTTGAGGCCGCCGCTATTTATAAAAAAACAAAGGAGTCTCAAGAATGAAGTTATGTGGTTTTGAAGCGGGTTTAGATCAGCCTTTTTTTCTGATTGCCGGGCCGTGTGTCATTGAAAGTGAACAACTTGCTATAGACACAGCCGGTCAGTTGAAAGAATTAACGACTGAATTGAATATTCCATTTATCTATAAATCATCTTTTGATAAAGCAAATCGATCATCGCATGAGAGCTTCCGAGGGTTAGGTATAGAGAAGGGGCTTCAGATTCTAGATAAAGTGAAGCAACAAATTGGTGTGCCGGTATTGACTGATATTCATGAAGATACACCCTTGGGAGAAGTGGCTTCCGTGGTTGATGTGATGCAGACACCAGCTTTTCTTTGTCGACAAACGGGGTTTATTCAACGGGCTGCAGAACAAGGAAAGCCACTAAATATCAAGAAAGGGCAGTTTTTGGCTCCTTGGGATATGGTTCATGTGGTTAATAAAGCAAAAGCAACCGGAAATGAACAGATTATGGTTTGTGAACGAGGGGCTTCTTTTGGGTATAATAACCTAGTTTCAGATATGCGCTCACTAGCAGCTATGAGAGAAACAGATTGCCCTGTTGTATTTGATGCGACGCACTCGGTGCAATTGCCCGGAGGGCAAGGAACTTGCTCGGGTGGACAACGAGAATTTGTTCCTGTTTTGGCTAGAGCTGCAATGGCTGTGGGCATTGCGGGTATTTTTATGGAAACTCACCCGAATCCAGATCAGGCAAAAAGTGATGGGCCGAATGCATGGCCTCTCGATAGAATGAAGGAATTGTTAGAAATTTTATTAATACTCGATCAAACGGTTAAATCCAGTCGTTTGATAGAAACAACTTTATAGGTAAAGGAAATGGCTGAAATTGTAGACGTTCGTGCAAGAGAGATTCTAGATTCAAGAGGTAATCCAACTATTGAGGCTGATGTTGTTTTAGCTTCAGGCGTTGAGGGTAGCGCGATGGTGCCTTCAGGTGCCTCAACAGGTGAAAGAGAAGCCATTGAATTGCGTGACGGTGATATGTCACGGTATATGGGTAAGGGTGTTCTGAATGCTGTGGAAAATACTCGAACTGAAATTCGTTCAGCGGTGATCGGTCTTGATGCTTCGGACCAAGCTTTACTGGATAAGACTATGATTGATTTAGATGGAACAGGGACTAAAGGTCGACTAGGTGCAAATGCTACCTTGGCTGTTTCTATGGCAGCGGCAGATGCTGCAGCAAAAGAGCAAGGCGAGCCACTTTACCAATACATGAATAATGATGGGGAATTTATCTTACCCGTACCGATGATGAACATTATTAATGGTGGCTCTCATGCTGACAACAGTGTGGATTTACAGGAATTTATGATTTTACCTGTGGGTGCGCCTAGTTTCACAGAAGCCATACGCTATGGTGCAGAAGTGTTTCATACCCTTAAAAAAGTTTTAACAGATCAAGGCATGACAACAACAGTGGGCGATGAAGGGGGATTTGCGCCTAATTTACCTTCTAATGAGGCAGCGATTAGCGTCATCCTTCAAGCCATTGAGCAGGCCGGTTATCGTCCTGGAGAAGATATTTATTTGGGTCTTGATGCTGCAAGTTCGGAGTATTTTGATAATGGTCGGTATATTTTGTCTTCTGAAAATAAACGATTTGATTCTGAAGGCATGACTCATTTTCTAGCTGATTGGGTTAATAAGTACCCTATTATTAGTATTGAAGATGGCTTAGATGAGAATGACTGGGATGGCTGGAAATATCTCACTGAGCAGTTGGGGGATAAAATTCAATTGGTGGGTGATGATTTATTTGTAACCAATCCAGCGATCTTAAAGGAAGGCATTGATAAGCAAATTGCAAATTCTATTTTGATTAAAGTCAACCAAATTGGTACCTTGACTGAAACGTTTGAAGCAATAGCGATGGCCAAGGCGGCTAATTATTCTGCGGTAGTTTCTCATCGATCAGGAGAAACAGAAGATGTCACAATTGCTGATTTAGTCGTGGCTACGGGAACAGGTCAAATTAAAACAGGTTCTTTGAGTCGTTCGGATCGTATTGCTAAATATAACCGACTCATGAAAATAGAAGAGCAATTAGGAGCCAAGGCGAGTTATGCGGGCAGAAGTGCTTTCAGAATGTTGGGTTAATTAGTCGCTTAGATCAAAACAGTGCGTATTTTGTTGGGGGTCATTGGGGTGTTAACGGTGATGTTACAGTATCGACTCATATTGGGTGAAGGCGGTTTGCAGCAAATTAGTCTTTATCAACAGCAGATCGATGTTCTGAGCCAACAAAACATGGTCAAGAAAGAACGAAATGACCGTATTTATCGTGAGGTTTTGGATTTAAGAAAGGGTGATGAAGCCCTTGAAGAGCGAGCCCGAAATCAATTGGGTATGATTGGAAAGGAAGAAACCTTTTATCAATATTTACAGACTGGATCTTCGCAGATTGCGCACCGTCAATAGTTTTGTTTCTTGGCGGTACGTGATCTTTTCAGACGGTATCAATATTCATGGTGACTGTTCAGTTGACCGTGGTTCAGAGATTTTCTTAAGTAAGTTTTTTATTTTTAAGTATTTATGAGTGAGTCAGAGAAATTTTGGGGCGTTGTTCCTGCGGCCGGTGTTGGTAAGCGAATGCAGTCTGATCGCCCGAAACAATATTTGTTATTAGGCGCAACAACGGTCATTGAGCAAACATTATTTCAGTTGTTACAGGCTGATTGTTTTGCCGGTATTGCCGTGGCCATTTCGTCAGAAGATCCTTATTGGCCAACCTTATCTTGTTCGCAACATGAAAAAATTATTCGTGCGGATGGTGGGCAAGAACGAGCTGATTCAGTCTTGTCGGCCTTAAATGCTTTGAGTGATAAGGCCGCTGATGATGATTGGGTTTTGGTGCATGATGCAGCGCGACCGTGTCTCAAGACATCCGATATTCATCGTTTGATTCAGACGCTGAAAGGCGATGCTGTGGGGGGTATATTGGCATTGCCATCGCATGATACTTTAAAGAATGTCAGGCAGGGTGAAATTGTTGATTCGGTGGATAGGAATAAAGTCTGGCGCGCTTTGACGCCTCAAATGTTTCGCTACGGGGCATTAAAAAAGGTATTAGAGTTGGCTAGAGAGAAAGGTCAAGTGGTGACTGATGAAGCCAGCGCATTTGAATTAAATGGCTTTCAACCGAAAATTGTAGAAGGGCATACGGGGAATATTAAAATAACTCGTCCAGAGGATTTAATATTGGCAAAATTTTATTTGGAGCAAGAATGATAAGAATTGGTCAGGGCTATGATGTGCACCGCTTTCAAGAAGCGGGTGACGTTATTTTAGGGGGCGTAACTATCGACTTTGATAAAGGCATTGCGGCGCATTCAGATGGAGACGTTGTGCTTCATGCCTTAGCTGATGCCTTGTTAGGATCAGTAGCCTTGGGTGATATAGGGCACCATTTTCCCGATACAGACCCTGCCTTTGAGGGTGCGGATAGTCGTGTCTTATTGAAACATGTGTCTAGTATTGTTGCTGAAAAGGGCTATCGTTTAGTGAATGCAGATATTACCATTATCGCCCAAGCACCCAAAATGGCACCCCATATTAATGCCATGAGAGATAATATTGCGAGTGATCTTGAGGTGGCGCTGGATTGTATTAATGTCAAAGCAACGACGACAGAGCGTCTGGGTTTTGAGGGGCGTAGTGAGGGGATTGCTGTGCAAGCCGTCGTGTTGATGACCGATGGTTTATCTTAGCCGCCGCGGTTAAAGTAGTATTGTTGTTGTGCTTTGCGTTATAAGCTTATCAGTTAAGGTTTTGTAGTGACAGACGTCTTGGATTGGCCGAATACTTATGGTGGCCCCTATGGGTCAGGGTTGATTCGTCAAACCCCGGAAGATTTTGTAGTCGAAGAGGTGCTGCCTTTTAGCCCCAGTGGGGATGGGGAGCATCTATTTTTATTTATTGAAAAACGTGGTGAGAATACGGAGTATGTTGCCCGTCAATTGTCAAAATTCACCGGTGTTTTAGCGCGTGATATCGGTTATGCGGGCTTAAAAGATCGACATGCAGTCACTCGTCAGTGGTTTAGTCTTTGGTTGCCAGGAAAAGCGAATCCTGATTGGCAGTCTTGGGATCAAGCCAACATTACTTTGATTGATACCGCACGACATCATAAAAAGCTCAGGCGAGGGGTATTAACCGGCAATAAGTTCAGTTTAATGGTCCGTCAGTGGGAAGGTGATGTTGCGCAAACCGAGACGCTATTGAAGACCATTGCTAAGACCGGCATGGCTAATTACTATGGCGAACAACGTTTTGGGCATGACGGTAAGAATATTGAAAAAGCACAGCTCTTATTTCAAGGTAAGTCATTTAATAGAAATCAACGCAGTCTCTATTTGTCAGCGGTACGGTCATTTCTTTTTAATGGTATTTTAGCGCGTCGCATTGAGTTAAATAACTGGAATCAAATCGTGTTGGGTGATGTTTTGCAATTTGATGGTTCCAATAGTTTCTTCCAAACCGATACGATTGACAGCGATGTGGCGGTTCGAGTTGCGGGCTTAGAGCTTCATCCAACGGGGTGCTTGTGGGGCCGTGGCGAGGTGCTGGTGCAGGCTGAGTCATGGTGCATTGAGCAGGCGGTATTAAGCCAGCATAGTGAGCTTAAAGAAGGGCTAGAGGCAATGGGTTTACAGTTAGGACGTCGAGCATTCAGGGTCCGAGTAGAAGGGTTAAGTTGGGATTTTGTTGACGCAGAAACATTAACGTTATCATTTTTTCTGCCGGCAGGTAGTTATGCGACAGCACTGTTAAAAGAAATTATTGTTGTTAGGAACTAAGATGGATTTTATACAGGCATTTGCATTAGCTTTTTTACAGGGTTTGACGGAGTTTTTACCGGTATCGAGTTCAGCGCATCTTATTTTAATGCCTGTTATTTTTGGTTGGGAAGATCAAGGGCAAGCCTTTGACGTTGCGGTTCATATCGGGACCTTGTTTGCCGTTGTTAGTTTTTATCGAAAAGATATTGTTAGCTTAGTGGGTGCCTGGTTAGCATCGGTGACCCAAAAGCAAAACTCTGAAGAATCCAGACTCGCATGGGCGGTTATTCTTGCAACGATACCGGTTGGCTTGGTCGGGATTTCTATTTCTGAAGACGCAGATCAATTATTACGTTCGCCGGTGGTGATTGCTGTTGCAACCATTGTTTTTGCAGTTTTATTAGGCTGGTCAAGTCGACAAGCGACGGAGACGCGTGTTGCGGTTACACTGAAGGACGCATTGATTGTGGGGTCTTTTCAGGCCCTTGCGTTAATTCCGGGGACATCTCGGTCAGGTATTACTATAACCGCAGGGTTATTATTGGGGCTCACCCGTAATCAAGCGGCACGATTTTCGTTTTTATTGTCTATCCCCGTCATCGTTTTAGCGGGCTTACTGAAAAGTCTTGAGCTTTATCATTCATCAGCGCCTGTGGTTTGGGAGTTTATGTTGGTGGGTGTGGTCGTTTCGGCCTTAGTCGCTTATTTATCAATCGGTTGGTTCTTAACGTTTTTAGAGAAGGTGGGCGTTATGCCTTTTATTTGGTATCGACTTATTCTCGGGATTGTCTTATTGGTTGTGTTTATCCCTTAAACTGAGCAAAACATAGACGGCGCCAGTGCCGCCCGCATGACGAGGCGCAGAGCAAAAGGCGAGAACATGAGGGTATTGTCTTAGCCATTGATTCAGGCTGTTCTTGAGAATAGGTTTTTGGTCGGGTGAACGGTAGCCTTTACCGTGAATAATATGAATGCAACGGTAATGCGCTAGAAGACAGTCGTGAAGGAACTGCGTGAGCTGGTTTTTTGCTTCGGTTCGTGTGAGGCCGTGCAGGTCGAGTTCGGCATCAATTCCAAAAAACCCTTTACGCATTTTTTTTAGGGTATTTTTTTGCAGGCCCGGGGCTATAAACTCTAAATTATCAATGTCACTAAGTAGGTCAAGTGCATCGTTCGGTGTATCATGTGGACTTTGATAAAAGTCAGGCTCGGACACTTTTGGGGTGATTGATCGTTTCGGTGTTCGATGAAGATGTAGGCGGTCATTTTTAATGGATTTGACCTTGCCGACAGTTTTTCTAAACAACATCATGTCTTCATCAGAAGGTTTTTTTTGGCGGGCCATGTTTTTTAAAGCGACTGATAGGATTGAAAAGTACACTAGCATTATTGGTGAAGGTAGTGAATTTTAGCGTTTTTTTAAGGGATTGAGCGAATAGTTATGAAAATTTTGTTGTGTAATGATGATGGCTATTTTGCTGAGGGCTTGTTAGTGTTGGCGGCAGCCTTAAAAGAACAAGCGGATATCACGGTAGTCGCACCGGATAAAAACCGCAGTGCCGCCAGTAATTCTTTGACGTTAGAATTACCGCTTAGAGTGAGTGAGATCGAGCCTAATTTTTATAAAGTAGATGGTACGCCGACTGATTGTGTACATCTCGCTATTACAGGGCTTATTGAGACTGAGCCTGATATGGTTATTGCAGGCATCAATCATGGCGCTAATATGGGGGATGATGTGTTGTATTCAGGGACCTTGGCAGCCGCTACGGAAGGTCGCTTTTTAGGGTTTCCCGCAATAGCGATTTCTATGGCATCAAATGAGCCTCAGCATTTTGAAACAGCGGCAGAGGTTGCGGTTCATTTATTACATCGTATTCAGGAAAAGCCATTAGGTAAAGATGTGGTTTTGAATGTTAACGTTCCTGATATTCCTCGGTCTGAATTAAAAGGCTATCAAGTGACGCGGTTGGGTCAGCGACATAAGTCTGAGCCAGTGATTAAAGCCCAAGATCCACGGGGGCGGACTATTTATTGGGTGGGTCCACCGGGGTTAGCACGTGATGACGGTTTTGGAACGGATTTTGATGCAGTAAGAAATAATTATGTTTCCATTACGCCGTTACAACTTGACCTGACACGTTATGAGTTAATGGATGATTTATCGGCGTGGATTGATGGGGTGGATACAATATGAAAACACGTGAGGGGATCGGTATGACATCTCGCCGCACCAGAAATCGAATGATTGACCGGTTAATGGAGCAGGGGATTAGTAATCATAGCGTTCTTAATATCATGAGAGATACACCGCGGCATTTGTTTATGGATGAGGCGCTTTCTAGTCGTGCTTATGAAGATATTGCATTACCCATTGGCTATAATCAAACCATTTCTCAGCCTTATATTGTTGCGAGAATGACGGAGTTGTTGGTTGACCATGGGGTGACGGGCCGTGTGTTAGAGATTGGAACGGGGTGTGGTTATCAAGCAGCTGTTTTAGCGCAAATGGTAGATCAAGTTTATTCTGTTGAGCGAATTTCATCACTACAAGACAAGGCCCGTAGATTATTAATGGATTTGTCGATTAGGAATATTAAATATTTACACAGCGATGGGGGTTGGGGTTGGTCTGACTTTGCACCTTACGAGGGTATTTTGGTGGCGGCAGCACCGACAGAAATTCCGAAAGGGTTGGTGCAGCAAATGAAAGAAGGCGGGGTGATGATTATTCCTGTTGGACCGCAAGGTGATCAGGTGTTGCAAAAGGTGGTCAAGACGGCTACCGGTTATGATGTAGAGGATATTGAACCCGTTAGTTTTGTTCCGTTCGTACAGGGGAAGCAGTAGTGTTTTTGGCGCGTTGCTATGAGTCGATGTTGCGCTGGGCACAACATCGACATGCGGCTAAGTATTTATTTGTCTTGAGTTTTGCTGAGTCGTCTTTTTTCCCATTGCCGCCAGATATTATGCTGGCTCCTATGGCGTTATCTCAGCCTAAAAAAGCATTGTTCTTTGCCTTTTTGACAACCCTTGCGTCTGTATTAGGCGGTATTCTGGGTTATATGATTGGCTTATATGCGATGGATTGGGTCATGCCATGGTTGCAAAACAGTGTCTACGGCGACTCTTTTATACGTGTTCAGGGCTGGTTTGAGCAGTGGGGTATTTGGGCGGTATTTTTGGCGGGATTTTCACCGATACCTTATAAGGTTTTTACGATTGCATCGGGTGCTTTTGGATTGGTTTTTTTACCTTTTGTCGGGGCCTCTATTTTGGGTAGAGGAGCACGATTTTTTTTAGTTGCGGGTTTGATTGGCTGGGGTGGCGAGCGCCTAGATGGTTTAATTAGGCGCTATATGAATACACTCGGGTGGCTAATGGTGTGCTTGGTGATGGTGATTATCTTAGGGTACCAGTTTTTGGTCGCGCCAAATTAATGAAAGCACAATGAAATATAATCAATTAGGGCAAACGGAATTAAGGGTCAGTGAGTTGTGTTTAGGGACCATGACGTTTGGCGAGCAAAATACCGAACAACAAGGGCATGATCAACTCGATAGGGCGTTAGATTATGGCATTAACTTTATTGATACGGCTGAAATGTATGCTATTCCGCCACGGGCTGAGACTTTTGGGCAGACAGAAACAATTATTGGGCGATGGTTTAGGGCGCGTAAAAACCGTGACCGTGTTGTTCTGGCAACCAAGGTTATCGGTAAAGCCGATGACTTTATGCCTTATGTCAGAGGGGGAATGACTCGGCTCAATAAGCATAATATTGAATTGGCTTTAAATGATAGCTTGATGCGGTTGAATACCGATGTTATTGACCTTTATCAAATACATTGGCCCGATCGCAATACTAATTTTTTTGGCCGCTTGGGGTATCAGCATCAACCTGATGACAGTGCGGCATCCATTGAAGAAACATTGTCAGTGCTGAATACCCTTGTGGCATCGGGTAAAGTGCGGGCGATAGGTGTTTCTAATGAAACAGCCTGGGGAGCTATGGAATATATTCGGCTTAGCGGCGAAGGCGTGGGTCCTCGAATTGCGAGTATACAAAATCCATATAATTTATTAAATCGAAGTTATGAGGTAGCATTAGCGGAAGTCTCACATCAAGAGACAGTGGGCTTGTTGGCGTATTCACCGTTAGCCTTTGGCGTTTTAAGTGGTAAATATTTGGCCAATCAACAACCTGACCATGCACGGCTTACTTTATTCCCGAGTTACCAGCGTTACTCAAATACGGTAGCGCTTAAGGCAACAAAAGCTTATGTAGATTTGGCCAAGGAGGCAGGGCTAGTACCGAGTCAGATGGCGTTAGCTTATGTTAACAGTCGTTCCTTTGTGGCGGCGACTATTATTGGCGCGACAACGTTAGCACAGTTACAAGAAAATATAGCCAGTACTGAGGTGCATTTAAGTGACGATGTGATAGCGGCGATTGATGCTATTCATCAACGGTGGCCTAATCCATGCCCGTGATCAAGGTAGGTTTTGTGGGGTCTTTAAAAAAATAGTGACAACAGGTGAAAATCGTCCACCTGTTGTCAAAAAAGTGCTTTAGTCCCAGGACAAAGCACCCCCCGTTTGATATTCAGTCACACGTGTTTCAAAGAAGTTTTTCTCTTTCTTTAGATCAAGAACTTCGGACATCCATGGGAAGGGGTTTTGAGCGCCGGGATATTGCTCAGGGAGTCCAATTTGGCTGCAACGTCGGTTGGCAATAAATTGGAGGTACTCCTTGAACATAGGGGCATTTAACCCTAAAATACCGCGCGGCATGGTGTCATAAGCATATTGAATTTCAATATCTACCGCTTCATGGATGATATTTATGATGTCTTCTTTGAACGCTTCGGTCCATAGATGTGGGTTCTCAATTTTTATTTGGTTAATGACATCAATACCAAAATTCATATGCATGGACTCATCACGAAGAATGTATTGGAACTGCTCTGCCGTGCCGGTCATTTTATTACGTCGACCCATGGACAAAATTTGGGCAAATCCGACATAAAAGAAGATTCCTTCAAAGATGACGTAAAAGGCAATGAGTTCACGTAACAGCATTTGGTCATTTTCATCGGTGCCAGTCTGAAAGTTGGGGTCGCTTAAGTGTTGTGTGAAGGGGAGTGCCCATTCTGCTTTACGCGCAACGGCAGGCAGTTCTCGGTACATGTTGAAAATTTCCCCATCGTCCATTCCCAGTGACTCTATAACATATTGATAAGCATGGGTATGTACAGCCTCTTCAAAAGCCTGACGCAAGAGATATTGGCGGCATTCTGGGTTAGTGATGTGACGGTAGACGGCTAGCACTAGATTGTTAGCCACTAAGGAGTCTGCTGTAGAAAAGAAGCCAAGATTACGTTTAATAATCATGCGTTCATCTTCAGTTAAGCCATCTTTACTTTTCCACAAAGCGATATCCGCAGTCATGTTGATTTCTTGGGGCATCCAGTGATTAGCGCAACCATCCAGATATTTTTGCCAAGCCCAATCGTATTTGAAAGGAACTAATTGATTTAAATCAGCACGGCAATTGATAATTTTCTTATCATCGACTTGAATACGTCGCGCACCTATTTCAATTTTTTCTAGCCCGGTGGTTCTAATAGGTGTTTCGGGAGCGGTGGTTTCTTCTGGGCGTGTTTGTGTTGCTGTTTCAACAATAGCGCCTTGAGCCTGATTGTTTTCCAAAGTGAGTTCGTTGGTTTCCGGGGCGAGGTTTCCGCCTAAGTTGGCAAAAGGATCATCATTCCAGTGTTGCATTATTTTATCTCCCTGATTTTCTTAATAGACCGTCAATTAAGCGCTTATAAATTATTGGCATGCTTCACATTCTGGATCAAGAATGGAGCAAACGTTAGGTTCATCGCTTGACTCGGGTGGTAATTGGACGGCGTTCAGTTTATTGTCGGATAGGGTGCTTTTTTCAACATGAGTTGCACCCATACTGCGTAGATAATAGGTGGTTTTAAGGCCGCGCAACCAAGCTAGTTTGTAAATGGCATCGAGCTTTTTGCCATTAGGTTCGGACATATATAAGTTAAGTGATTGCCCTTGGTCGATCCATTTTTGACGACGAGAAGCCGCTTCTATAAGCCAGCGGGAGTCTATTTCAAACGCAGTTGCGTAGCGTTGTTTTAGATCGTCTGGGATACGGCCAATTTTCTGAACACTGCCATCATAGTATTTAAGGTCATTGATCATGACATCATCCCAGAGCTTAAGTTGTTTTAATTCGTTAACAAGGTAAGGGTTTACAACGGTAAATTCACCGGATAGGTTCGATTTTACAAATAGGTTTTGGTACGTCGGTTCAATCGATTGGGAAACACCACAAATATTGGAAATAGTTGCAGTGGGTGCGATCGCCATGGTGTTCGAGTTGCGAATACCGTGTTTCTTAATCCGTTCACGTAATTGATCCCAGTTGAGCGATTGGGACTCATCCATTTGTAAGAATTTTCCGCGGTGTTTTTTTAATAATTTAATTGAATCAATAGGGAGAATACTTTGATCCCATAAAGAACCTTTGAATGTTGGGTAGCTACCGCGTTCTTCAGCTAACTCAGAAGAGGCTTCGATAGCATAGTAGCTGATCGTTTCCATAGAGCGATCAGCGAAATTAACCGCATCTTCAGAGGCATAAGCATGGCCAGTTTTATAGAGGGCGTCTTGGAAACCCATGATGCCAAGGCCAACGGGGCGGTGCCGTAAGTTGGAGTGGCGAGCTTGCGGAACGCTGTAGAAGTTATAATCAATGACATTGTCGAGCATGCGCATTGCGGTTTTAATTGTTCTTTGTAGTTTTTTAAGATCTAAGCCTTGTTCTGTTGTATGAGCCGGTAGATTGACTGAGCCTAAGTTGCACACAGCGATTTCACTGTCTGAGGTATTCAAGGTGATCTCTGTGCAGAGATTAGAGCTGTGTACGACTCCAACGTGTTGTTGGGGTGAGCGTAAATTGCAAGGGTCTTTGAAGGTCATCCAAGGGTGGCCGGTTTCAAAGACCATGGAGAGCATCTTGCGCCATAACGTTGTGGCCGGTAGGCGTTTAAAATTGGCTATTTCACCGCGATCTGCTTTTTGTTCATAACGAACATAAGCTTCTTCAAAGGCCTCGCCATACAGCTCGTGTAAGTCCGGTGTTTCTTCGGGTGAAAACAAGGTCCACTCGGCTTCTTCGGCGATGCGTTTCATGAATAGGTCGGGTATCCAATTGGCGGTATTCATATCATGGGTACGGCGACGATCATCCCCGGTGTTTTTACGCAGATCGAGGAACTCTTCAATATCTAAATGCCAGCTTTCTAAGTAAGCACACATGGCTCCTTTGCGCTTGCCGCCTTGGTTAACGGCTACGGCTGTATCATTAGCGACTTTTAGAAAGGGAACAACACCTTGTGATTTTCCATTGGTGCCTTTAATGTGTGAACCCATGGCACGGACACGCGTCCAGTCATTGCCTAAGCCGCCGGCATATTTTGACAGCATCGCATCATCTTTTATGGCGCTAAAAATGCCATCCAAGTCATCAGGGATTGTGGTTAAGTAACAAGATGATAATTGTGGACGTAGTGTCCCTGAGTTAAAGAGCGTGGGTGTTGAACTCATGAAATCGAAACTAGAGAGTAGATTGTAGAATTCAATAGCCCGTTCTTCACGGTTAATTTCATTAATCGCTAAGCCCATGGCAACGCGCATGAAAAAGGCCTGTGGCAATTCAAAGCGAATCTCTTGGTGATGAATGAAATAGCGATCATATAATGTTTGTAAACCAAGGTAGGTAAACTGTAGGTCTCGTTCCGGGTGTAGGGCTTCGCTTAACTGGGCCAAATTATATTGTTCGAGTGTTTTGTCGAGTAAACCTAACTGAGCGCCGCGTTTGATATAGTGGGCGAAAAATGAGCCATACTGTTGAGCCATTTCATCTTGTGTCGCCGCGCTGGGTGATTTGTTGATGAAAGACAGTGCTTCACTGCGAAAGTTATCCATGAGCAAGCGGGCGGCCACATAGGAATAGTTAGGTTCTTTCTCGATATGTGATCGTGCACTCATGACCAGTGTTTTGCCAATATCAGCTTCAGAGACGCCATCAAACATATTGCGTATTGATTCTTGAAAAATAAGTTCAGGATCAATGTCATCAAGCCCTTGGCAGGCTTCTGAAATGATTCGTCTGAGTCGCTCAGTATCTAAGTTTTTCTTTTGACCATCAGCGGTAGTGACGGTGAGTGTGATGGCGGTTTCGTTTGGTGTGGCCGGAGCGGATTGTTCTTTATCGGCACGTAATTGGGCATGTTCTTCCCGGTACAGCACATAGGCGCGAGCAACTTTATGGTGTTCGCTGCGCATGAGAGCTAATTCAACTTGATCTTGAATGTCCTCAATATGAATGGTGCCGCCACTGGAAAGGTGACGGGTTAGCGCTGTCTTGACTTGTGTGCTTAAGTGCGCAACGTTTTCATGGATACGGTCACTGGCAGCGGCATGTCTACCTTCAACGGCGAGAAATGATTTGGTAATAGCGACAGATATTTTATCCGCATCAAAGGCGGTAACCTTCCCGTTACGTCTGATAACATGAATTTCACCGGGCGCCATGGCGGTAAATTCTGCCGTGGGGGTTAATAGTTCTGGAGTGGGTGTGGTACCGGTTGCTTCCGTGGGTGTTGTTTCTGTTTCCATAAGGTTCTCCAAAAAATTGATGCGATACTGCGTCTTTCCTGTTGCCGACGGGCTAAGACTCATTCGTTATCGGCGGCACTGAAAGCGTAACGAGCGGATCTTGGCGGGTGACAGTGATTATACACTATATTGTGGTTTGTAAATAAAAAAACACTACATAGTGTGTTTCTCTGTTGTTTAGTTGTGGATAAGTTGTGCTTATTTAGGCTAACTTATTGGAAAGAAAGAAGAAAAATAAACAGTGGCTGTGGGGAGTAGACTCTGAAGTTTCCAGTGCGGGGATTTAGGACGATTAACACCGAGTGGACAAAAGAAGCGTCAAAATTACATTTTATCCTCCTTACCTTATAGTTTATGATGGTCAGCGATGAGAATAAAAAATCGTATTTTATAAAAATAAACTTAACTTAACTGCTCATAATGACAACGCCTCCTGAATTCTCACAGTCCAATATTTTTAAAGACTGGTTTAACCACTTATTGCCTAATTTGCAGGCAGCCAACCTAGCGATTATTTTATTGGCTGGATTTGGTTTGATTTATTTTCTGGCAGAATTATTGTTGCCTGTTTTTGCAGCGATTGTCATTGCCTATTTATTAGAAGGTGTTGTTTCTTATGCGGAGAAAAAAGAACTACCGCGCCTGCCTTGTGTGCTCGTTGTCTTTTCAGCATTTATTGCCTTTTTGGGTTTTGTGCTGTTTGTGTTGATTCCGATGCTTTATAAGCAAACCATAGACTTAATCGAGCGAATCCCGAGCATGATCTCGACAATGCAAATGAAGGTTATGGAGTTGCCGGAAATGTATCCTAACGTGGTGACTGAGGAGCAAGTTATGGCTTTGATGCAGTCATTACAAACAGAAATGCTTCAATATGGTCAGGATGTATTGTCAGTTTCTGCGGCATCATTCGTCAGTGTTATTACGGCGGTTATTTTTCTGGTTTTGTTACCTGTCGTTGTGTTCTTTCTGTTAAAAGACAAAACAACTATTTTAGTTTGGTTTAGCCGGTTCTTGCCGGAGGAGCGATTATTATCTATGCGGGTTTGGAAGGAGGTTGATATTCAAATTGGCCGCTATATCCGGGGCAAGTTTTTTGAGGTGCTGTTGTTATGGTTAGCAAGTTTTATCACCTTTAGTCTCATCGGTTTACATTATTCAATGTTGTTGGCTGTTTTTATGGGCCTGTCAGTCATCATTCCTTACGTCGGGGCAACCTTAGTGACACTGCCGGTCTTAGGGGTGGCATTGTTTCAATGGGGGTTGGGTTCTGAATTTATTTATGCGGCTACTGCTTATTCAATTATACAGGCGATAGACGGGGTGGTTTTGGTACCACTATTATTCTCAGAAGCCGTCAATATACATCCTATAGCTATTATTGTTGCGATTCTCTTTTTTGGCGGGATTTGGGGTATGTGGGGTGTCTTTTTTGCGATTCCATTGGCAACAGTTGTACAAGCCGTGTTGACGGCTTGGCCGAAGGTGAAAGATCAAAAAGTAGTTTTGTAGGCTTTTGGCGCTTATGAGGGTATTGATAAGGCCCTGATTAACAGCTATTTAGTTTAATTCTTTCAGGTGTGTCAGTACGGTGGTGACATGTTCTTTGACACGGATTTTTCGCCAGGCTTCAATGAGAATGCCGTTCTCATCAATTAGAAAAGTACTGCGTTCTATGCCTCTAACTTGTTTGCCGTACATATTTTTCATTTTGATCACGTCAAAAAGAGTACATAAAGATTCATCGCTGTCAGACAATAATTCAAACGGGAATTGATGTTTGGTTTTAAAGTTCTCATGGGTGCGGAGCGTGTCCCTAGAGATTCCAAAGATAGTGGTATTGAAGGCCGTAAATTCGGCAATATGATCGCGAAAGTCTTGTCCTTCAGTGGTGCAGCCGGGCGTATTGTCTTTAGGGTAAAAATACAGAATAACCTTTTTTCCTCGAAGGTCAGACAGTTTTATGAGGGTGTTGTTAGTGGCATTACTTTCAAAATCAGGGACTTTTTGCCCCAGGGTAACAGTTGTCATAGCTCAGTGGAAAGGTAGTCATAAAAGGTATTGTGAGATTACGCTAACATCATACCTTGGTAGGGATGGGTTAGGCTAAATTTAGAGCTTTCCAGAACATAGCGTGTCATAGTATTATTTAAATTGGCGATGATGGCTCAGTGAATGTTTGTTAGGGTGGTTCAAAGGAAAAGGTTGGCTATATGAAAAAGAAAAATGATCAGGATGATGGAACAGCTGAAGAATTTCCTACCTTTGATTATGAGGTGCCAGACTCGGATACGGTAGACGAAAGCAATGAGCGCAATCAGAGCGATGGTTCGCACGTGGAGCATTTGCAACGGGAAACGGATGAGGCACTGCTTCGGTTAGATGGCAGAATGCAGAGTTACGAGCGGCAGAGTATTGAAAAAAGTCAGGTTGCTAGCACAAGAGCATTAACACTGTCGGGGGTTAATTTAGTGCTGCTTGTGGTTGTTTTTTTCTTCGGTGCATCACTTTATTCGACCCTGGGTATACTTGAACATAAGAATACATCAGTAGATGTCACGGGCTTAGCTGAGGAGCAAAATAACTTATCGGATAAGATTCAATGGTTATCAGAACAAGTGGACAACGTTGTTAACAGTCGTCAAGCGGGATCTGATTCGGGCGCTGGCTTAACGGTGATGACCCAAATTGAGGCGCGGTTGTCACAACTGGAGGACAGTGCTAAGAATGTGACCTTGCCAGAAGCGATGCAGGACACGATGGTAATAACCCAGCCAGTAACCGGGCAGTGGATTGTTAGTCTATTCTCTTTTAAAGGCGCAGAAGTAGCACAGCAGCAGGCGGCGGAGTTGTTCGATCAAGGCATACAGGTTGCAATTTCAGCCGTTGAAGTTCAGGGGGCAACTTGGTACAGGCTTTATTTGGGTGGTTTTACCGGTAAGAAAGATGCTGAGGCTTATGCCGAACAGGCACGAAAAGCATTGGGATTCAAGCTTGCCTGGGTGACGCAAGTACAATAGGGTGGCTGAGTTGAGGCGGTAGATGTAAATGATTCATAGGCCCTGTGAGTTATTGTTCTGGAGGTTTTAACCGTGGCAAATAAATTAGTGGTAGCGATATCATCAAGAGCACTTTTTGATTTGGATGAATCGCATCAGGTTTTCGAGACCGAAGGTAAGGAGGCTTTTTGTCGTTATCAAATTGAGCATGAAAATAAGGCCTTAGAGCCGGGTTTTGGTTACCCATTGGTGAAGAAACTGCTTTCACTGAATGATTGTTTTCCAGATGATCCGTTGGTTGAAGTTATTTTAATCTCGCAAAATAGTGCAGATACCGGCCTGCGTATTTTTAATGCCATAGCGGCGCACCAACTCAAAATTACGCGGGCTGTTTTTTCCAGTGGGCGATCGCCTTATTTGTATATTCCCGCGTTTGAGGCGGATTTATTTTTATCAGCAAATGCTGAAGATGTTGTCAATACGTTAAATGCGGGTTATGCAGCGGCAACGATATTAACGTCAGCGAGTAATGATACGCACCCAGATCAATTACGAATAGCCTTTGATGGTGATGCGGTTTTGTTCTCAGATGAGTCGGAACGAATTTTTCAAGAACAAGGACTTGCAGCCTTTACCGAAAACGAGCGCTTGGCTGCAGACCAGCCGTTAGGTGGCGGACCGTTTAAGAATTTTCTGTCGGCCTTACAGCGTGTGCAAAGTCATTTTTCAGAAGAGTCAGCCCCTATTCGAACTGCGTTAGTGACTGCACGTGCAGCTCCTGCGCATGAGCGGGTAGTGCGTACGTTTAGAGCGTGGAATATTCGAATTGATGAAGCGATGTTCTTAGGCGGGCGCGAAAAAGGGCCTTTTTTGGATGCGTTTGGTGCTGATATTTTCTTTGATGATCAAAAAGGCCATTGTGAGTCTGCAGGTAAGCATGTGGTTTCAGCCCATGTTCCGCATGGTGTCGCCAATGAGAAGCCCTAAGCCGTTATTCGAATTGGCGGGTTGATTGAAGATTAATGACTGTTTTAGCGGGTTTTCCGGCTTGTTCTTGCACGAGTTGGGGGACCAAATACCCTGGAAGGGTATTTCTAAGTGTATTGACTAATCTGATGGCATCTTCTTTTTGTACATTGAAGTGCTGGGTGCCGGTTACTTTATCCAGTAAGTGGAGATAATAGGGTTGAATTTGTGCGTCGAAAAGCGTCTCGCTGAGTTGCTGTAACGTTTCAACAGAATCATTGATATTTTTTAATAAAACGGACTGATTAAGGACGGTGTATTCATTTTGGATGAACTGTTTAGTGACAGCTTTAACCGTATTATCTATTTCATTGGGGTGGTTGCAATGTAAGACGATAATGATTTTTTTATCCGTTTGGTTTAGGAGGCTGATGAGTTCCGGAGTTATGCGTTCAGGTAACACAATGGGAATGCGGCTATGAATACGAATGCGCTTGATGTGTGTTATTTTCTTGAGCGCGGCAAATAAATGGTGTAGGCGGTCATCGTTAAGAATGAGAGGGTCGCCGCCGCTAAGGATGACTTCAGAAATAGTGGGTTGTTGTTGTAAATAATCCAGCGCACTGCTTTGAGCATCGCGGCGAAGATGTTGGTCAGCGTAGGGAAATTCTTTTCGAAAACAATAACGGCAATTGATGGCGCAACTTCCGGTATTGATAAGTAATGCCCGTCCTTGATATTTATGAATAATACCTGGGGCGGCAAGAGCATTGATATCGCCGACAGGGTCGCTAGTGTAGTGTGTGTCGGTCAAAAGTTCATGGGTAACGGGGAGTACTTGAAGGAGTAAGGGGTCTTTAGGGTCATTCTTTTTGATACGGTTAGCGTAATTGCGGGGCACGCGTAATGAAAATTTTTGCTCTGCTTGTTGGGAAACCGGAAGATCTTTAGGGTCGAGGTTCAGGAATTGGCAGAGCTCGGTTATATCGGTAAAGGCCTTGGCTAAGTGTTGTTGCCAGTTTTGAGGTGTGTTAAGGAGTGTTGACATAGACCGGTAGTATTCGTTAGCGCTTTGGTAGAGAGAGGGACGTTGCCTTAAAAAGGGCTTTTAAAGTGTCTAGACGATATAACATAGTAATGTACATTAGCAATAATTTTATTTATTGGGTAGCGGGATAAATAGCCGTTTGTTGTTAGAGTGATTATAATAATACGTTTTGTAGCATATTCTAAGAGGGCATCATGGCCAGTTACAGTACCAATGAATTTAAAGGGGGATTAAAAATCATGCTTGATAATGATCCCTGTTCAATTATTGAGAATGAGTTTGTTAAACCCGGAAAAGGGCAAGCCTTTAGCCGCGTTAAAATCAGGAACTTGAGAACGGGTCGTGTGATCGAAAGAACGTTTAAATCCAGTGAGTCTGTTGAAGCAGCCGATGTGGTCGAAATTGAAATGCAGTTCCTCTATTACGATGGAGAGTTTTGGCATTTCATGGTGCCGGATACCTTTGAGCAATACTCTGCCGGTGAGAACGCACTGGGCGATGCCAAGATGTGGCTCAAGGATCAGGATGTTTGTACGGTGACGTTGTGGAATGATCAGCCGTTGTCGGTGACGCCGCCTAATTTTGTAGAGTTGACGATTACCGAAACAGACCCGGGTTTAAAGGGAGATACTTCTGGAGGCGGCGGTAAGCCGGCGACATTGGAAACGGGCGCGGTGGTACGTGTACCTTTATTTGTTCAGATCGGAGAGCTGGTTAAAGTTGATACCCGTAAAGGGGAGTATGTTGGGCGATCAAAAGAATAATTGCGATTCTTTTTGGGCACCGAGTTGTTCGCTAGAGGTCTTGCAGTTACGAGCACAGGTTTATGCCTCAATTAGAGCATTTTTTAAAAGCCGGTGTGTTTTGGAAGTGGAAACACCACTGTTAAGCCAGGCCAGTGGAACTGAGCCGACTATTCAGTTTTTTGAAACGCACGATCAGAGTCGCTTAAAACAGCAAACGTTGTTTCTGCAAACCTCGCCAGAATTTGCCATGAAGCGATTGCTGGCGAGTGGTAGTGGTTCTATTTTTCAATTAGCTAAGGCCTTTAGGCAAGGTGAAGTGGGGCGCTTTCATAACCCTGAATTTACGTTGCTGGAATGGTATCGCATTGGCTTTGACCTTGATGCGCTGATGAATGAAACGGCTGATTTGCTGGCGCATTTATTGCCTTCACTCGCAAAGCAAAAAACCATGAAGGTGACTTATCAAACGATCTTTATCACCGCAGTTGGCGTAGATCCTTTGTCAGCATCGGTAACCGATTTTAGTGTCGCCGCAGAGCGGTTTGAGTTGCCGGATGCTCAGTCAGTTTGTGGTCAAAATCGTTCAGCGTGGTTGGACTTTTTGTTTTCATGCGTGGTGCAGCCAAGCTTGGTTAGTATACCGTTGGTGATGGTTTATGATTATCCCGCTTGCCAGGCGTCCTTGGCGCGTTTAAAGGAAAATAATCCTTTAGTCAGCGAGCGTTTTGAGGTTTTTGTGAGTGGTGTTGAACTGGGTAACGGCTTTTATGAACTCAGTGATCCCGTGGAGCAGCGTTGTCGTTTTGATGCAGAGATAGCGCAACGTAAGCAAAGTGCCTTGCCTAGAGCGGTTATAGATCAACGGTTCATTGCTGCTCTGGAAAAAGGCTTGCCGAGTTGCTCGGGAATTGCACTCGGTATTGACCGGTTGTTAATGTTGCGTACGGGCGCTGATGATATTGCTGAAGTATTGTCTTTTGGATTTGACAGGGCCTGATTATTTGCCAGTGCGAAACGGATTATAGTGTAATATTACGTTATAATTTTTAAGTATTTTATTCTAATGAGTCGTCTTAAGACACCTTTGATATGAAAGTAGTTTTTCATTTTGTTTTTTTTGTTTTGCTTTTTGCGCTGACGCCAGCGCTGAAGGCTGAAGATTCTTTTGTTGTGGAAGAAATAAAAGTGAATGGTTTGCAGCGTATTGCAGCCGGAACGGTTTATAACTATTTACCGGTTACGGTGGGCCAGCGGTTTTATTTAAATCAGATAGCGTCGACCATGAAAGGGTTGTTTAAAACCGGTTTTTTTAAAGACATTAATTTGATCCGAGAGGGTAACGTCTTAGTGATTAATGTTCTAGAACGACCTTCCATTGCAAAGATCATTTTTAAAGGTAATATTGATTTAAGCGATGAAGTATTAGAGCAAGCATTGACTAAAATTGGCTTAGCCGAAGGGAAGGTTTTTAATCGGCAAGTTTTAGAACAAGTCGAAAAAGAACTGCGGCGCCAATATTTTAGTCACGGTAAATATGGCCTGCGATTAGAGACCAAGGTGGCCAACCTGACGCGTAATCGTGTCGGCATCAAGGTTGATATCTCAGAAGGTAGTGTTGCCAAGATTAAGAAGATTAATATTGTGGGCAGTCGTCAGTTCGATATGGCGAAGTTGCTGGGTGAGTTTGAATTGACAACGTCTAATTGGTTGTCTTTTTATACCAAGGATGATCAGTATTCAAAACAAAAGTTGGGCGCTGACTTGGAGCGATTGAGTTCTTATTATTTGGATCGAGGTTATATTAATTTTAAAATCGACTCCACACAAGTCGCCATTACGCCGGACAAGAAGTCTATTTATGTGACCGTTAATATTGATGAGGGTGATTTATTCACGCTAGATAAGGTTCGGTTAACCGGTAATCTCGTTGTGAATCCTGAGGAACTCATTACGTTAGTGAGCGTTGGTCCTGAAGAAGTGTTTTCACGTAAGCGTGCGACAGACACCTCTAAAAGTATTTCAGACCGATTAGGGGAGGAAGGCTACGTTTTTGCGAATGTTAATATGATTCCTGAGATTGACAATGATCGTAAAACCATTGACATGACATTTTTTGTTGATCCGGGTAAGAAGATTTATGTGCGTCATGTCAATATTGCGGGTAACACGACGACCCGAGATGAAGTTTTGCGTCGTGAAATGCGGCAAATGGAGTCGGCCATTGCCTCGACCACTAAAATTGAGCGCTCAAAGATTCGTTTGCAGCAATTAGGGTTTTTTGAACAAGTCACCGTTGAAACGCCTCCGGTTGTCGGGGCAACGGATGAAATGGATGTTAATTATAAGGTGGTAGAAAAAGCATCCGGCAACATGATGGCGGGGTTTGGTTTCTCTCAAACACAAGGGTTAGTTTTAAATGCCAGTATATCGCAGAACAATGTGTTGGGTTCGGGGAAACGAGTCGATCTAAATTTTAATAACAGTGATGTGACAACGGTCTACAGTTTTGGTTTTTACAATCCTTATTTTACCGATGA
>LWDU01033379.1_pt1 | contig 55440 bp, 34 predicted proteins | sample 727161 | NCBI WGS metagenome assembly LWDU01 (sample SAMN04566230, study PRJNA314399) | hydrothermal vent metagenome | isolation source: deep sea hydrothermal plume seawater | place: Mexico: Gulf of California, Guaymas Basin | collected 2004-07-11
TTGGATGTGGAGCGGCCATGACCGGATCGCGGCCCGTGATCGATTTTATGTTTATCGATTTTATCAATGATGCCTTTGGAGAAATGATTAATCAAATTGCCAAAATGCAGTATATGAGCAGCGGCCGTATTCAGATGCCGATTGTACTGCGTGGATGTGGAGGCATCGGTCATTCAGCTGCCACCCACCATTCCGGACTGTATCACTCGATTTATGCCCATATTCCGGGTTTGCGTGTGGTCACTCCGGCAACGCCCTATGATGCCAAAGGATTGTTTGCCCATGCCCTGAAATCAAACGATCCGGTGTTGTTTCTAGAACATCGTGAGTTGATGACCTGTAAAGGGCCTGTCCCGGAAGAACACTATGAAATCCCATTTGGTAAAGCGAGCGTTGTGCGAGAAGGCACGGAGGTGACCGTGGTTGCGGTAGCACTGATGGTCCAGCATGCACTTGCGGCGGCAGGACAGTTATCTGAAAACGGGATTTCAGTGGAAGTGGTTGACCCCCGTACAGTTTCGCCGCTGGATACGCAAACCATTTGTGAATCCGTTGCCAAAACTGGGCGACTGTTGATTGTGGATGAGGCGTTTCAACCCTGTAGCATCGCCGCTGAAATCGCCGCAGCCGTTGCGGATCAGGGTTTTGATAGTCTCGATGCTCCCATCAAACGCCTTAACGGTACGTTTAATCCCACTCCCTATGCACCCACCCTAGAAAACGAAGTCGTCCCACATATTGTCGATATCGTTCAGGCAATTCAGGACTTGCTAGAGGAATAGATCCCTCGGTAATGGAAAGGTACGGATTTTTGAAACATGGCGATTGAGATTACAATTCCCCGTCTCGGCTGGTCGATGGATGAAGGTATCTTTGTCCAGTGGCTCAAGGGTGACGGTGATCTGATCACTGCCGGTGATATGCTATTCGTCATTGAAGGTGACAAAGCAACTCAGGAAATCGAGTCATTCGATTCCGGAGTCCTTTGTATTCCTGCTGGAGCAGCGGTGGCGGGAGACGTTGTACAGGTTGGTCAGGTCATGGGGTTTTTGTTGGCCGAGGGTGAAACCCCACCGGCGTACCAGCCCAATACGATTGTGGCCAGCGATCCTCAGGCAGCGCCGACGGCGGTAACGGCAACCGAATTAGCCGCAACACCCGTTCATGACCCCTCATCCAATCCGGTTGTTACGTCCACACGTACGGTTGCCACACCCCGCGCGCGACAGACAGCCCGCAACCTTGGAATCGACCTGTTGGGGATCATTGGCAGCGGCCGTGGCGGACGGATTCGCGAGCGCGATGTCATCGCTCAGGCTGACCAGTTACCACAACAGGCGGCGGCGGAGGCAATTTCAAAGGTCAGCGGACATCTACAAACACTAACGACTCACCGCCAAGTCATTGCGCAGCGGATGCGGGCCAGTGCGATGCAAACAGTTCCTGTTACGCTGCATACCAAGGTAGAAGCCGCTGTATTGGTTGAATTTCGACAATCATTTCAAGGTGCGGATACAGCACCAACTTATAACGATATTCTGGTTAAATTAACCGCCGCACTGTTGCCCCAATGTCCTGAGCTCAATGCCTGCTGGACGACGCAGGGGGTTTATCTGTACGACGAAATTCATCTGGCAATCGCCATCGACACGCCCGCAGGCTTAGTGGCACCCGTGATCCGTAGTGTGCCGGAATTAACGCTGGGCGAGGTATCTCAGCGGTCGCATGATTTCATTGCTGCGGCGCGGAAGGGAACTTTAACATCCGAGCAGCAAACTGGCGGCACGTTTACCGTGACCAATTTAGGGATGTACGGCATCGACCATTTTACACCGGTGATCAACTCATCGCAGTCAGCGATTTTAGGAATTGGCCGCATTCGGGATGAGCCGGTGGTGCTGGATAACAAACTCGTCGTAGGGAAGGTATTGTCGCTGAGTTTGACATTTGACCATCAGGTTCTTGATGGAGCGGCAGCTGCCCGCTGGTTGGAAAAGTTAACGACCGCCATCGCAAACCCATTGGATATATTGGCGTAAAATTGAGGGCGGTGATGCCTTTGCACAATCGTATTTACCGCTTGTAACTGGTCGCCGTCTGACGTTGTCTAGAATTCGTGGATGATGTCGAAGCTCAGCGTGATCTGGCTGTCTTTGCTGAAATCAACAAATGGCCGCTGCGCTCCGTTGACAATCGTGTTGGACCAATCCCAACGCAACTCGGGACGAATTAAGAATCCTTTGGTGGCGTGAATATTAGCACCTAACGTGATATTCACGTACTGACCGCCATCATAAAGATCTTGAATCGGCACGCCCATAATGCGTGAGTTACTTTCGTCGTAAAACCATTCCACTCGCAAACCAGCATCGATTTTATCATTGATGTCATAAATGAAGTAATGGGCAACTCCATACCACTTGGCTTGCTTTAACGTACCTGCTGAGACGTTACTTAAGACATTTTCTGCAATGCCGAATGTAGCTTGTGCGCCATATCCGAATCGGTCCGAGACTTCCTTTTCGAGTCGTAAAGTCATGATCGTTAAGCGATCGGATGTTGCTGTATCGTCGCCCGCATGGATGTTGAATTCTAAATGCCCGTACTCGGTGCTCTGTCGTACACCGGCCAGTAACGAAAGTTGATTGTTGTCGTCAGTTAAATTGTCCCAGCCGCGTGTCAGTCCGAGTTGGAATGAACTAGCAGCATCAAGTTGTTTCGATGCAACTAAGCCGGTGTGGGTACGGGGCGTGCCAAATAACATTGCTAGTGAATGCGAAGAGAAGAAGTTAGCGGGTGACATAACCGATTCACCGCTCAACGGTGAGTAGAAATGTCCCGCTTTAATTCCTAAGCCGCCGGCAATGGGAGTATCAGCGTCAATGTAGAATTGAGGCATCGCAAGTCCATATAACGCAGCGGATCCGGCTGCGTTGATTCGCGGACCGTTACTGCTGTTCCAATGAGGAGTGCCGTCGCGATTGGTCTCCAATCCTTGGGCCATCGTGAAAAAATAGTCCGACCCGTAAAGGATGTCTAAACGCGCAGTGGCACTCCAGTCTTCTTTCTGAGGTGCCAGATCCGCTTCCGCAATTAGATACAGCTGGTTCATCAAGTATTTGTTGGCCTGGTCGTTGAAGCCAGTGGGTAAATTCGATCCGTTCAGCGGCTCGCTAGGGCTTCCGGTGTACCCATGTGTTACCCAACCACTAAAGGAAATGCCACTGTTTTCAATGGTTCGACTTGCGCGGGTACCGTAACGCTCTAAATTTCGCAAATGCTGTAACGCAGAGTCTTGGAATGTAACGAGTTGGCTCTCAGTCGATGGCGCTTGCGGGTAGGGTGATGACGCGAATTGCTGAGGGTTTCCAGGCTGGCTATATTGCGCTGCAACACTTGAATAAGTGAATGCGACGGCACACCACAATAGTGTGGTTTTAAGTTTGAACATGATCGTTCGTCCGATATTTGACAAATGGCGAAAGTGTATAGATCCGTATATCTATCCGTATCGGTACAATTGATACAAGAAGTTCAATCGTTAATAAAGAAAAAATCAGCCCAGATTACCCAGATTAACAGTCTCTATCTGCGGGGCTTCAAATTGTGCTCGATTAGTGGGCACTAATGCTATCTGAGAAACCGACTAGATCTTCTTGGTCAGCTAGCTTTTCGAGATCGGTGCCACCAAAGAGTTCGTCGACTTCTGTTGACCACGTGTCTGATTCCGCAGTTACACTACTGCGCTGTTCATTGAGGTTAAATCCGAAATCAACATCAACAGGGTCTAATGTATCAAGGCTCTCAAAATGAAGATCCGCGGTATCCGCACCTTGCAATAACATCGGCACGCGGATAGTCGCTGCCACAAATCCTTCGCCCTCCGCACCTTGATCGACGACCACATCGGTGGTCATAGCATTGAGTTGATTGATGACTTGCAGCACATCAATTGGTGACGAGTTGTAATCGCCGTTGGTGTCAATAAATCCAGACACATTAAGGGAGTCAACGAGTTGCAGGGCATCGAGACGTTGAGTTGCTCCGGAGTTGAGATGATTGATAATGATGAGTGCATCATTGGGCGTCACTTGCGAATCCCCATTAACGTCGTTCATTGACAAGGGGTTCTGATAAATGGACATTCCAAAAGTATCCGCAACTCCCATTTCACCAACGGCAGCTACGGCCGGAGCGAATGCGGCCATTTGACTTGCTACAGAATTCATTGAAAGAGTAACCGACGGAGATGATGTTTCAGCATTGAAACGCACTGTCTTTAGGTCAAAAGAGGTGAGGCTTTCATCGAGGTTTGCATCAAATTCTTGGTGGAAAATCGGCGTGCTTAAATCTACATCGTAGATCTGTTGGAATAACCCAGACGACAATCCATTGACGCCTAATTCATTTTGCAAAACGGCACCGGTCGTTAGATCAACCGCGCGATCATTGAGATCTGCTGAAGTGGTGACCGCCGGCATGCTCACGGATAATTTCATCCGTTCGTTGGCACCGTTGAATGAACCGACTTCAACTTGGTACGTTCCCGGTTGCAACATTAAAGTGTTGTATGTCATCGAGTCTCGCTCGGCCGAAAATCCGGTCGCTTCCGTCGAAACGATGTTCCCCTGAGCGTCAATAATTACGGGCATTGTCATGTGCACATCCGTTGCAAACTGGGTTGCTGTAATGACTTGATAATACCCAGTGGTATCTGTCGTGAAAGTAAAGGACTTAACTCCAGATTCGAGTCGAGTGACTTGTTCCAGAACAACCGCTTTATGTGTTGGCGTACGATAATCACCGAGCGTCGGCAAGATAGTAATGTCAAAATCACGTGTTACTGTTAGGTTGTCCGCGGCGGTAGAAAGATCGTTATCAAGTCCTCCATCTTCAATCGCAACGGTGATTGTTACGTCGCCATCTTGCATCGCAATAGGTGTGAAATTCAATGTGCCAACAGCGCTCCCATTGGTCAAGGAAATGATAGGATCGGCTAAAATTGTGCTATCACTACTCGTTGCAGTCACTCGTACCGGCTGTGATTCATTGGGCCCAGAGCCAATGCCGGTGAGGCTTATTGTTTGAATTGGGTCGTCTTCGTCAACGGTAATATCAGCTATGCTATTTCCTACAGGTGCATCGTTAATCGGATTTACTGTAATATCAAATGTACTTGTGGAAGTTAAATTATCGTTGACCGTTGCGAGATTGTTATCGAGTCCGCCATCTTCAATCGTTACGGTAATTGTCGACGATCCATATTGATCTGTCAGTGGAGTGAATTGCAACGTGCCTGTTTGGCTGCCACTGGTATAGTTCACTATGGGATTGAGGAGCAGTCCAGCATTACTACTGGTCGCTGTTACGCTAAGTGGTTGAGTTTCATTGGGACCGGCAGTTAAGCCAGCGATGTTGATCGTTTGCAGTGTGGCATCTTCGTCCACGGTTACATTTCCAATAGTATCTCCCGTTGGAACATCATTTACCGGGTTAACAATGACATCAAACGTGCTCGAGTTAGTCAAATTATCTGCTGGCGTTGCTAGATTATTATCGAGTCCACCATCTTCAATCGTTACCGTGACAGTTGCTGTACCATATTGATCCGTTAAAGGAGTAAAGACAACGGCACCGTTGGTGTTGCCATTGGTGTAGTTCACGCTGGGATCAGGAACCAACGTCGTATCACTACTAGTCGCTGTGACACGTAATATTTCAGTTTCGTTTGGACCAGCATTAATGCCAGTAATAGCAACGGTTGCGGGAGCATCTTCGTTAATCGTTACATTAGCAGTTGCTGCTTTACTGGGGGCGTCATTGACGGGATCGACCGTTACATCGAACGAACTAGAGGTTGTGAGATTATCTTCTGGCGTGGCCAGTATGTTATCCGCTCCGCCATCTTCTACGGTGACGGTAACCGTGGTTGTTCCATACTGATTAGCGATTGGCGTGAAAATCAGGGTACTGCTGGTATCGCCACTGGTGTAGTTCACCGTCGGATTGGCGATGAGCGTCGAGTCGCTACTGGTCGCCGTGACATGTAATACTTGAGTTTCATTCGGTCCGGCGGTAATACCAGTAATGTTAATTGATTGAGTGGTCGCATCTTCGGATGTTGTAATATCAGCAGGTGTGTTTTGCGTCGGCGCGTCGTTTTCAGGATTTACCGTAATATCAAACGTCGAGCTGGATGTTAGGTTGTCCGCCGCAGTGGACAGATCGTTGTCTTGCCCACCGTCTTCAATGGTTACCGTGACGGTTGCTGTGCCATATTGATCGGCATTGGGTACAAAACTCAAACTTCCACTGGTGTCAGCGCTGGTGTAGGTAACACTCGGGTCTTCCAACAGGCTAGGATCACTACTCACGGCCGTAATATGTAGTGGTTGCGTTTCATTGGGCCCAGCGGATATACCATTGATCGCAACGGATTGCGTCGAGGAATCTTCTGCGACAGTCACGTTCGCAATAACGTTTTTCCCTGGTGCATCATTGACCGGAGTGACTGTCACATCAAACGTACGGCTACTTGTTAGATTATCCGTTGGCGTACTCAGATTATTATCCGCTCCGCCATCTTCGACAATGACGGTGATCGTCGCCGTACCATATTGGTCTGCTTGCGGCGTGAAATTAATTGTGCCGGTGGTATTACCGTTGGTGTAATTACCTGTTGGGTTGGCAATGAGTCCAAGATTATTACTGGTGGCCGACAGTCGCAGGGCTTGAGTTTCGTTCGGTCCGGCTGCGATGCCTGTGATATTCACGGTTGTCGGTGTATCTTCTGCAATAGAGATATTTGCGGGCGTATCACCCAGCGGCAGGTCGTTCACAGGGTTGACGACAACGTCAAACGTTGTCGTGGCGGTTAAATTATCAGCCGCGGTCGCTAGGTTGTCATCTAAGCCACCATCTTCAACGGTAACGGTGATCGTTGCCGAACCGAATTGATCGCTGAGCGGCGTAAAGCTTAATGAGCCAGTTTGCTCATCACTAGTATAGATAATACTTGGGTTGGCAATCAGGCTAGGGTTGCTACTGGTGGAGGTAACGACCAACGTTTGGGTTTCATTGAAACCCGCGGTAATGCCATTGTAGTTAATGGTTTGTGCAGTCGCATCTTCGTCAATGGTAACGTTAGCGATACTCGCAATTGTCGGTGGGTCATCGTCCAGTGCATCGACTGTAACAGTGAAAGTTCGACTGACAGTTAGGTTGTCACCGCTGGTTGCCAGATTATCATCGAGTCCCCCGTCTTCGACCGTGACAGTCACGGTTGTCGTGCCAGATTGATTGGCAACAGGCGTGTAGTTGATCGTGCCAACGGTCGTGCCATTTGTATAGACCACCGATGGGTGGGGAATTAGATTAGTGTCCGCACTGGTTGCAGTTACTATCAGCGTTTGCGTTTCATCAGTACCCGCAGTAATGCCTGTTAGGTCTGCAGACACAGCGGTATCTTCATTGCCAGTGGTATTGGCGATGGCAGCGAGTGTCGGGGCATCGTCGGTAAGAGCGTTTACCACAACATCAAATGTCTCCGTCAGGAATACATTATCGCCAGGGGTATTTAGGTCGTCATCCGGTCCGCCGTCCTCTACAGTGACCGTAATCGTTGTTGTGCCAGATTGATCAGCGAGTGGATTAACCGTTAGTGTGCCAGTTGTATTGGGGCTATTGTAGGACACCGGGGGGTTTCCCATGAGTGTTGTATTGCTGCTGACAGCAGTAACACGTAGTGGTTGAACTTCACCTGGTCCAGCAGTGATTCCAGCGAAGTTAACGACTGTCCCACCAGAATCTTCGTCCACGGCGATATTAGCGATAGCGGCAATCGTTGGTGGGTCATTGTTGACAGCGTTTACGGTTACCACAAACGTTGTAGTAATGGTCGCATTATCAGCGGTGGTTGCGAGGAGGTTATCAATGCCTCCGTCTTCGACAGTGACCGTAATGGTTGTTGTACCAGATTGATCGGCGAGCGGCGCAATTGTTATGATGCCGGTGGTATTGGGTGTTGTGTAGTTCACCGCAGGGTCGGCCATCAAGCCCGTGTTGCTACTGCTGGCAGTGACTCGGATTGGTTGAGATTCGCCAGTACCGGAGGTAATGCCGCTGAGGTTTACTCCAAGAGGGAGGAAATCTTCATCGAGGGTGACATTGGCAATCGCATTGATAGTAGGTGGTTCATTGGTCGCTTTGATAATCGTTCCGTTTATTTCGAAGTATCCCAAGCTACCGTAATCTGAATAAACTCCCGCTTTGCCAACGCCATCTACTTTGATGAAATATTCTCCAGCGGCTAGATTTTCGTTGAACGAGGCACTAATGCCATTAGTTGGATTACTGCTCGCAACTTGAGTTCCGAGGGAATTGTAAAGAGTCGCTTCGACATCGAGGCTACCTCTATCCATAACGGGATTGATCTGTAATGCAACATTGCCAGCACCCGTGGTAAAGGAGAAATAATCGACGTCGTTGTTTCTTTCAATAATTCCCCAGTTGTCCACCTCAGTATTGTTCACCTCAGTGTCGTTGGTGATGACCAATGCTGTTGCCGAAGATTGAGCATTCCCATGGTCGTCCGGTCGAAATCCGAAGCCGTTTGCATTCTGCGTAATAATTGCTAGATCTTCTTCGTTATTGTCTGTAAAGTCACCGTTACTCCACTGAACCAAATTTTTACCAAACGGGGCGCCCATAATCGGGCCCCAACCGGTAGGTCCCGAGCCGGTACCTCGATGATATCCATCTGGACCTGGACCATCGTGATTCAATCCCAGCGAATGGCCGACTTCGTGTGAATTAGTTTGACCACCATCACTTACGTTGTCATTAAATGAATAACAGGGATTATCTTCAAAATCGGCGAAGGAATTTAGCCAGCAAAAACCTCCAGCGGAATCTCCAAATGTTTGATTAGTGTTTACTGAGCGTATCCCCCAAGTGGTATCCGCTGAATTCGATTTTGTTAAGGCGTCCAATCCTGGATCAATCGTCGTAACATTAATGTCAAATGGCAAATAATCTTCAACCACTTCGATGAATTGTAATTGTATTCGCTGCAATTCGGCATCTGAGAAGTTACTTGTATTTCCATCTAAGTCAAATGGTGGGGAAACGAGTTGAGATACTCCCTGCCATCTGGTCCACCTATTATTCGTACTCGTGTGGCCGTTGTAGTCGAGGTAGATTGTTTTGGTAGCAGTGGGATTACTGGCGAGCAAGAAAGTATTATCTATACCATAGGGAAACGGAGTTGTGACATCACCGTCTGTAAGGATTCCATTGACATGAACGGGGATTGCGAGCAATCCGGTATCTTGTAATTCAATGCTTCCTGCCGGAGCAAGGAGTGCTGATTCCGGACTCAATCCGAGATCTGCCGCTAATAGTCGACGATCTTCGAGGTTTTCCAAGAACAACCGCCGCTGACGTAATGACGTTTGCTGTTGATCGGATCGAGAGAGAATTTTATCTAACGCACGACGCAATAAATTGTTGCTGGCCATAATAGAGCGATACCAAAATTTATAAAGAAAATTCGAAAGAGACGAGTATTGCCAGCGGCTCAAGTGCACCAGAATTGGCGCGGCTGTACACCGGCATACCCTCTTGAAAAGTAACTTTCATAATAGTTGTCACTGATAGCAGGTTCAAGTATTAAACTGGCTAATCTTGGTTGTTTAAAGCGAGTTGGTTTGCTACCACACCGTGCCATAAATCAACTTTATGACACATGTTTTTATCTGCTTTTCCAAATTCTGCCGAAGGCGTGCGGCTGTGGAACTTCGCCAAGGCAAGGCAGTTCCGGAGATTTACCGTTAGTTGGAATTAAGTGAACAGTCTAACTTATCGTTGCTAAAGAATTACCGGTTGTTGAATAGTTCCAGCGCCCATAAACTAAAGTTTATATTACATGGCTAGCAACTTCTGATTAGATGCCGTGTTAAACATGTTTAGCCTGTACATCGCTGTCTCATAGAAGACCAATATTAACCAATGAATTACAAGACAATAATGATTGGCACGGTGTTACCGATTGCAATATGGTTCCTTGCGGGTTTGATGATAGTGGGAATTGTTGCTTTACCTTCACCCGTAACAAATAGCGAAAGTGAAAGTAAACTGGACCCGCTGGTGCCCGTGCAGGCCGCCACCAAATTTGAATCAACGATGACCGTACAAGCTGACGGAGTTGTCGTCCCGTTTCGTGAAATTCAACTTGCCGCTCAAGTCGCAGGTCGTATTGATTACAAGTCGGATAATTGTCGAACTGGTCGCCAAGTTAAACAAGGCGACGAGTTGTTTCGCATCGATCAACGTGACTATCTATTGGCTCAACAGCAATTAACCAGTCAGCAGCAACAAGCAGAAATTGATTTGGAACAAGTCACCTTGGATATCATTAAAGCGGGTGATTTATTGAAACTCGCCAATGATGACTTGGATTTGCAAATCAAAGAGTACGAACGCTTGAAAAACTTACGCGCTCGAAACGCCATTACTGATGCGGATGTTGAACGTGGCCAACGTGGTGTGATCGCTGCACAAAACGTGATTGTAAGAAACGCAGCCGATCTCGATGCCGCTCGCAAACGTGAATATCGACTCAAAAGCAACAAGGAATTACTCAACATCCAAATGCAAAAAGCAAATCTTGATTTAGCTCGCACGATTGTGATATCGCCGGTGGATGGCGTCATTGTTCAAGAACTAGTCGAAACCGATTCTTTCGCGCAGCGGGGTACAACTCTCGTGGTTATCGAGGACACGCAGCGGGCTGAGATTCGAGCAAACCTAAAAATGGATGACCTGATGTGGGTTCTTGATGGGCAAGCTGAAGGTGCAAATGGTATGCAGGAATACACGTTGCCGAACCATCCGGTGACGGTGACCTATGAATTTTCTGGTAAACGCCCGCTGACGTTAACTTGGCAAGGGCGGTTAGATCGATTTGATGGTCGTGGATTAGACACGTCCACGCGTACCGTACCGATACGAATTGTTGTGGATAAACCTGACACGGGTACGCTCAATGGCATCGGCAACTTGGTCCGAGGTATGTTTGTGGAATTGACGATTTCTGTTTTCACTCCCGACTCTATGGTGCTCATACCTAAACGGTCATTAACGACGTCCAATCAAGTATATGTGGTACGAACATCTGGCCAACCAGCGGGCGCAGCAACAACTGAAATCAACGGTATCTATAGTGTTGTCGAAAACGTAATTCCTTTGCGAGAAAGTGAAAATGACGAAGGTGAGTTTTGGATCATTGATGCGGATGCCTGCGATCTCGCCGTGGGTGATTGGATCGTGATTCAGAGAATGTTCGGCTTGCCTGTGAATGACTCCGAAAAATCTAAAGTACGTATACAAACGCCAGATTAACCACACTCGGATAGATTTCGTTAGCGGCTGGCGGTCATTTATCGGTGAAACAGCAGCGAGCGACAGCAAGAATGACAAAAGGCGAAAATTAAGTGATTAAACATCTGATTTCATGGGCCATCGATCGCAGTGCAGCAATGAATGCATTGATGGTTGCGACGATTTTTGCAGGGCTTTTTAGTTTTGGTGTTATGCGACGGGAGATATTTCCAGAGTTCGAACTGGATATAATTCTCGTGACTGTTCCCTATCCCGGAGCCTCCCCGCAGGTCACCGAAGAGGGGATTTGTCAAAAACTTGAATCAGCGATTCAGCCGATTGCCGGTATCAAGAAACTGACATCCGTTGCCACGGAAGGAATTGGATATGCTGTTGTCGAGCTGAACACAGGTGAAGACGCACAGAAGATTCTCAATGAAATCCGCAGTGCAGTGGACCGAATTCCGAGTCTGCCTGAACTTGCTGAGAATAAAGATGTCAGTCAGGTTACCATGCGAAATCCGGCAATTCGTGTGGGAATTTTGGGACCACCTGGTATTGCGAGCGAAGAAGCTGAGTTGGAGTTGCACAACTTGACGGAAGAAATTCGCCAAGAATTAATGGCACAAAAGCCGATCAAAAAATCTGGTTTGCCTGGTCTCATACAGTACTTCACAACCAATGTGGAGCAAGCGGTTGTATCTCAAGCTGATATTGTTGGCGCTAAGCCTTATCAGATTGATGTTGAAATCAGTGAGCGGGATTTACGGCAATTCGGTTTAACGCTTAAGCAAGTCGCCGCAATTATTCGCAGCGAAAATATCGATGTTCCCGGTGGCGTATTACGTTCGGAAGTTGGAGATGTATCGTTACAAGCTAACAGCAAGGTCCTGACAGGCGTCGAAATTGCAGAGTTACCACTTGTACGTTCCAAAGGTGAGGTGGTGTTGCGAGTGGGCGATATCGCCACCGTAAATGATGGGTTTGCCGATGTGGATTCGATTGATCGAGTTAATGGTCGACCAGCCCTTGTTCTATCGGTCATGAGGACACCATCGGAAGACCTGTTGCATATTACCGATGCGGTCAAAGCGTTTGTTGAAAACCGAAGTAAAACAATGCCGCCAGGTTATGAGCTAGCTACCTGGTTTGACCAATCTGAACAGGTTCAAGGTCGGATGGATTTGTTAACAAAAAATGGGCTGCAAGGACTTCTTTTTGTGTTTTTGGTGTTAGCGTTGTTTTTAGAATTCCGCCTGGCATTTTGGGTGGCCATGGGAATTCCAATTTCAGTACTCGGAGCTGGAGTTGTGTTGATATATATGGGTGCTACGATCAACATGTTATCACTGTTTGCCTTTCTTTTGGCACTGGGAATTGTCGTGGATGATGCAATCGTCATCGGTGAGAATATATACCGCTACCGCGAGCAGGGTCTGCAACCACGAGAAGCGGCAATTCAGGGAACGCTGGAGGTATTACCGGCTGTTACAGCTTCCGTCACGACAACCGTGATTGCTTTTTTGCCGTTGTTCTTTATTGCCGGAGTCATGGGCAAGTTTTTTGCGGTTTTACCCGTCGCTGTGGTTGCCATGCTGATTATTTCCCTGGGTGAGAGTATGTTTATTTTGCCTTGTCACTTAGGGCATGACGATGGTCCGGTTACGCGAATTATCAAATGGCTGTCGTTACCAGTGAAACCGTTTCTGTGGTGCATCGGTAAGGCAAATCAAGCTGCGACTTGGTGCATGCAGTCTACGATCCATAAAATATATTTACCATCATTACGGTATGCACTTCGTTTTCCGTTTGTCCCGATTAGCATCGGAACGGGCATACTGGCGGTGTCTTTCGTATTGGTCAGTAAAGGCCTCACACCGTTTATATTGTTCCCTAAAATTGATAGTCCGATGATTAACGCACAAGTTGTTTTCAGCGACGGTACGCCGGTTGAAGTCACCGATGCGGCAACACGCGAGATGGAAAATGCAATTGTTAAGCTATTAAAGGAAGTATCACCGGACGAGAAAATATTTAAAGTAATCCATCGTGCCGTGGGCCACACAACAGGTACCGCTCCACCAGGTCCTCAAGGACGTGTCAGGGGATCGTTTGTTGGCGTCGTCGATGTGGAATTGGTAGACAGTAGTTTACGGTCAATCGATAGTTCGACATTGATCAATCGCTGGCGTGAAATGAGTCCGACGTATCCGGATGCAGAGGCTTTAATCTTTACCGATGCCGGCGGTCCAGGAGGTCCAGGAGCTAAACAAATTGAATTCAAATTGTTAGCCGATGCGAAATACATGGATGATTTGGAAAAAGCCGCGGAGGAATGTGTGGCATTTTTACGCGCCAAACCAGGCGTATTCGACCTCGATGCCGATACCTATATGGGTAAAGAAGAGTTCCGTTTCCAGATCAAAGAAGACGCGAAGGTGATGGGGATTACTTCGGCTCAGTTAGCAGACGCAGTACGGGGAGCTTACTATGGCGAAGAGGTGATGCGGTTACAGCGAGGACGGCATGAAGTTAAATTGATGGTTCGCTATCCACAGGAAGAGCGGCGGAGTTTATTGAATTTGTCGGATATTCGAGTGCGAGGTAATGACCGAGCAGAGCGACCGATCACGGAAGTTGCTGAAATCGAAAAAGTACGTGAATACTCTGAACTAAATCGAGTCAATCAATTACGTTCCATTACCATTGCTGGTGACGTCGATTTTTCGAAGAAGGTAACAGCAAATTTAATATTTAACGGCGATGTAAACGATGGTAAACCGTCGTTTAATGAGTTCTTTGAGGATACGATCAAGAAAAAATATCCAAGTGTGTTCTTGATGTATGAAGGCCAAGCTCAGCAACAAGCCGAGGCGCTAAATAGTATGATTACGGGATTTATTGTAGCTATGCTGGTGATTTTCTTGGTGTTAACATTGCAGTTCAAATCCTACATTCAACCGTTTATCATTATGGCGATCATGCCCTTTGCACTTATTGGTGTGATTTGGGGGCACTACTTTTTAACGATTCCGATTACGCTATTTAGTCTCTGTGGCATCGTGGCGTTGATGGGCGTCGTGATTAATGACTCGATTGTATTGGTAGACTTTATTAATAAGAGTTATGAGCGAGGCGGTGATATTGTGGAAGTTTTGATGGAAGCAGGACGTCATCGATTTCGTCCAGTGGCACTGACATCTATCACGACCGTCGCGGGGTTGTTTCCAATTTTAACTGAGACGTCGCTGCAAGCTACCTTGCTGATTCCGATGGCGGCAAGTTTGTGTTTCGGTCTCGCCGTCGGCACGGTCATGATCATGTATCTCGTGCCCGTGTTTTATCGCATCTATATCTGGGCTGGTGATTTCTTCCAGAAGGAAATGTTAGGCATGGAAACCGCAAGCGACCCGCCTACGATGGCGAATGCGGACCGGCAAACTCAGACCACTACCTAACACGCGTCGACATGCTGCGGAATATCTCAGAGGACAGTTCCACGGGTCCTGTGACTATAGCGTTTTGATGATGCTGGCACCAAAGGTGAAGCCACCGCCGAAAGCACAGAGTCCGAGTGTTTTGTCGGCTTCTAACGAGGGTAGCAATTCGTGCAGGCAGAGAGGAATCGTGCTGCTTGAAGTGTTGCCGTGTTGTGCAATATTACTGAACACTTGTGGATTGATGCGATGCTGGATCGCGTCAATGATACGCTGGTTCGCTTGATGAGGCACCACTAAATCGAGTTCATCGACCTGAATCCCATCGCGATCACAAACGCGATTCAAACTGTTCATCATACATCGCACGGCTTCTTGGAATACTTGGCGACCTTTCATTTGAATGAACCCCGTGTTTCTAAACGGGACGGATAGTGTGCTGCCATCTTCACCCTTGGCCGATAGTTCAGGTCGTTGAACACGAGCAGCAGCATGTTCAAAGTGATTTTCACCGTAGAGTATTGTTGCTGTTGTCGCATCACCGAATAAAATGGATGTATCGAAATCGTTGAGATCGAGGAGCGGCGATAGTATTTCGGCTGTGGTAACCAGTACCCGCCCGTGAGGCGTGCTTTGCAAGAAATCATATCCAGATTGCAATGCGTACAAATAGCCACTGCAGGCAGCGCTAATATCATACGCTTGGATCATCGTCTCTTTTCCGATAGAGAGCCCATTCAGTATTCGACATGCCATTGAAGGTGTCATCGACATTGGGCTGGTCGTTGAGCAAATGACCAAATCAATATCATCGATCAGCAATCCTTGCTGGTCCAAGACTTGTTGGCAAGCGTGCACGGATAATGAAATGGCATCTTCGTTTTTGTCCGCCCAATACCTTTGTCGAATTCCGGTACGCCGGACAATGTCTTCACTGGTCATTGGATTATCGGTGCCCAGTAATTCTTCATTGGTGACGATTCGACTTCCTTCGGCGATCTCCACGGTGGACATTCCCACATCAAACGCGCGATGACCACCCGGTTCGCGGGTAAGGACAAGTGTGTTCTGGGATTTGCGACGGTGAAGTATAGGACTCCCGATGGCATCTTTAACGACTTGCTTAGCTGGAGAACCGCTTGCCGTTTTCAAACGGATCATGTTGTCGCCGACGTTGACGGTGTCCCCAACTTCACACAGAATTTCTGTTACTTCACCGTCAATACTACAGGTAATGTCAAATACACTCTTGGTCGCTTCAACCGAGGCAACCACATCACCGCGCTGGAGTTGTTGTCCAGCGTCGACATAGATCTCCACAATTTCAATCGACTCGTCTGCCGGTCCTGATCCAATGGCGTCAATGAAAGCGTTGCCATCGGTGGGCGCTGATTTCTCTTCCCAGTGGAGATCCAAATCTAACAACTCCGCTGCTGCGGCCAACGTACGTTTGAAACCTGGGAGTATGAGAGTTTGATTGGGGAAGTTACAGGGAATATGTGTATCGGGTCGAGTGATGCGCCGCATGGCAATGGGTAATTTAGCCTTTTCGGCTATGGTCGCAATAACTTCCGCACCAAGTCCACACGTTTGGTTGTCTTCGTGCACTACGATGAGGCGCGCTGTTTTTTCAGCCGAGGAAAGTACGAGCTTCTGATCCCACGGTGAGATGCTACGTAAATCAATGACATCCGTCGCGATTCCCACTTGCTCAAGAGCGGTCGCCGTTTGTTCGCAAATGCTGACCGTGTTGCCCCAGCCGACCAGCGTAAGGTCGTGGCCTGATTGTATTTTACGAGCGACGCCGAGCGGCACGAATTGTTCATGGACGTCAGCGGACGTGGCTTTATCGGAATCGTTAAGACACGTTTTGGGATACAAGAAAACGGTGGGGCGTTGCGATAAGAATGCCGCGTTAAGTAGTCCGGCAGCGTCGTGCGCGGAACTGGGCATCACCACATCAATGCCTGGGCAATGTGCCAGGACGCTTTCGTTGGTTTGGGCGTGGTAAGGTCCGAGTCCTGGTCGATATCCTCCGCAGGCGACCATAATAATGACCGGTGCTGACCACTGCCCATCGCTGCGCCAGTGCATGGTGGCCAATTCATTAACGATTTGGTTATAGGCCGTGGGCATGAAATCTGCAAATTGCAGAAACGCAACGGGTCGTTGACCGGTGAGTGCTCGACCTATGGATGACCCGATGATGGTTGACTCGGATAGCGGCGAATTCATAACTCGGCCAGGGAATCGAGTGCTCAATCCCCGTGTTACTCCAAACACATCCCCCTTGGGGTCTTCGATATCTTCGCCATACAAAGTTACACGTGGGTCGACTAGCAAGTGGTTCAACAGCACTTGCCGCATGGCGTCTTTCATGTTGAGCATGTTGTCCATGTCTGTGGCATCACCGCTTTGTACTCCAAAGGTCTCCTTGTTGGGATGTGTTAATTCAACGGGGTGTTGGATACAGGCGTCAAAGGCAGGTAGTGCATCTTTGGCTTGTAGTGCTTCTTCTTCAGCAGCGGCAACCTGATCGTCAACTTGAACGCGAATCACTTTTAATTCAGCGGTCGTCATTCCATAAGCCGTTAAATGTTCTTCTAGGTTTGCAATTGGATCACCATGCAATTGGGCCTCCGCTAGATCTTCTTCGCTGCGATAGATGGAATGATCATCGGCATTGGTGTGACTGCGGAGGCGTTCCACTTGCATAACAATCATCGCCGGTTTGCGCTGCTCTCGCATTTCCGAAACCACTTGAGCAAACACTTTATCGGCAAACAATACGTCTCGCCCATCGACATAGTGAATTGGCAAACCGAACAGGTCAGTGGCTTGACCATCAGCGCGAGAGAAACAAGTTTGACCTTCGGTGTTGGTGGAAATTGCCCAGCGGTTGTCTTGCACAATGAACAGCACAGGTAGGTTCGACCGTACGGCTTCAGCCACTCCCTCTAACCACTCTCCTTGTTGCGTCGTTCCGTCGCCGACGCCACAGTAAACAATGGGATGGTTGTCTTGTTCTTTTACGGCCGCCGCGACTCCGGCAGCTTGCAGGGCGTTGTTTCCAGTAGGCGCTACCATGCTCAATACATTGAGTTGCGGGTCACTGAAAAACGCTGACATGCGTCGACCACTACCCGGTGCGTATTCGTTACACAGTAAGTTATCGAAAAATGTTCGTGGTGAGATTCCACGTGCGACCAGCAGAGCTCGATCGCGATAATGGCAGTGTAGCCAGTCGTCTGGAGTTAAGTATTCGGCGAGTGCGGCGGTTGCTTCATGGCCGGCACCGGACAGATGAAAAAACGCTTCGCCACGACTTGCAATCTGCTGCTCAACGCGATCAATCTCTCGGGCAATGAGCATTGTGCGATATAGTGTAAGCAGTTTGTTGCGGTTCATCTTGCTCACCGATATTCGAAAAGGAACGTGTTCAAAGAATTGCGTCTTTGGAACTGTTCAAATTCTACCGAATAACGATATATTAATGCACTACGAATATTGGTAAATCAACGTGCAATCCTAGAATGCATCCCTTTTTTTTAGGGGGGTACCGGCACACTTTGCAGCAGAGAGAATGAACTGGTCGTTACCGCTTATCGATGATCCTTGGAAGTTCTATTTGACATCCAGCAAACGGACGGCTTCTTTGAGCAAAAAATCGGTGTCCATAAACGGTTCATAACTGATGTCCTGCCAGCGAACTAAACCGTCGGCATCAATGATAAACGTACCGTGTAAAGGCTGCTCTTCGAAGTCATCATGCACACGATATTCTTTGAATATTTCAAGTTTTGGGTCATTCACAATAGTGAATGGTAGCTTGCCATCAAAATGCTTGATCGATTGTTTGAGATTTTCATTGTCATCGGAGCTGATCGCTAAAATATCAAAGCCAGCAGCGGTGAATTTGGCATAGTTATCGATAACTTTTTGCAACTGTTCCGCACATGCTAGGCAACCATGCCCGAGGTAGAAAACGACGATTGTTGGCTTTCCGTTGAACTCTTTGACGCTTGAAAATTTTCGATTACGATGATCTCGCAATGTGAATTCGGGCGCTGCTGAAGGTTGCCAGCGAAAGGGTCCTAGTGTATCGAGGTCAGGCCGATTGCCGATGTCGTCGCGCAATTTAAGCTCTTGTTTCCATTGACCATCACATCCCAGTTCAGCGGCAATTGCGGTGATGCGGGCAAACACCGGTGACTGCATATCGATCGAACCTGAGATTGCTTGTAATTCTTTAAATGCGGCTTGTGCTTCTTTTGTTTTTCCAGTGGCATGTAGAATTTCAACTTGCAATGCCAGCGGTTGAACTTCTTTGGCATGCGATTTGACATGAGCCGCCGCTGCTTTAATAGCGCCGTCGGTGTCACCACTGGCTTGTTGACATTTAGCAACCGTCATGCGGTCAACGGAACCAGCTTTACGTAGTAGTTCCAGTGCTTTTTCGTGCTCTCCATTTTTCAAATGGGTGTAACCGTTTAACGCGGCAATGGCTTGCTCACAGTCGTGGACCTTTTTATCCCAAGCGCGGCGGGCATCAGTCGTAGCCTTGGTAATCGCTTTATTCTTGTCGGCTTCTTTCTTTTTCGTATCTTTTGCTTGTTCGGTTTCCGCTTTGGTCTTCGCCGTTTCACCAGCCTTATCTCGCTCCGAGATGTTGTGGTTAAGCAAGGTTTGCAGCTCTTTTTTGAATGTGTCGGTTTGTGTGGTTTGTCCCAGCATGGCATGAGCGATGCCGACATACTTCAGGCGTTTGACTTGTTCTGCTTCAATCGATGTTGGTTCTAATACGGCCGTGTTGGCAAGGGTAATCATGTCCTGCCATCGTTCGTACATGTAGAGTGTCGTAAACAGGCGAGCTCGACCGTAGTAAGAACTGCTGCCACGTCGCGCAAGTGTGTTGTATTTGGGGTGTCGTGGTAACGTGGTAAGGTTTTGTGCCAGTGCGATTGCGTCGTCAACTCGGCCAATATTTAAAAAGTTGCGCGTGCACCATTCGTTGTTATGAGCATAGTTGTGAATTTGATCAGGCAGTACGCGATCACGCATCATATGTGAATGGTCCACTCGAGCGGATGCTTCTTGTTGCCAAGCAGCATCATCGTAGCGTTTGACTCGTGAGAATATGTGTCCGGGCATGTGCCACATATGAGCAATTCCTGGTGTGCTTTGACCACATAGAATTGCGGAATTCAGCGCGAGCGTCGGTTTTTTATAATCCCATAAGTGAATACGATAGTGGTGACAAGGATGCATGGGGTTCTTTTCGAGGATCTGTCCGATGATTGCATCCAGGGCCACATAACTAGCTGTGCCACCGGACTGGCTGCGGTTACCGTACATCATCACTGCTAAAAAGGCCTGGGCCTCCAGGTTTTCGGGGTAGTCAATGCAGAGTTGTTCCAGCTTTTTAATGTAAGCATCTGCCCGCTCTTTTCGTTTAGCCGGATCTGCTTTAACGTACGCTGACATCGAATCAATAAAGCGACGTTCTGTATCGGTAATTCCTTCGGTCAACTTGGTGGCTTCTTCCATAAACACTTTGGCTCGTTTGCTATTGGACTTGTTCGCCATTGCCATGCCCCAATAGGCCATGGCACATTTAGGGTCAAGTTTGTGGACTTGCCGAAATGCTCGTTCTGCTTCTAAATACCAAAATCCGTGTATCGCAGAGATGCCTTGGTTGAAGAATTTCTGAGCGAGTTCACTTTCCGTAGTTATCGGGAAATCAACATTGGCCATTCCGGGAATAAGATACGCCTGTTGACGAGGACCTTCGTTAAATGCTTCGCCATGATACGAGTGCCCAGCCAAGGGGCCAGCGGTATTGTCTTCATTTTCATCGGTGGCCTTGGCGCCTTCCGGTGCGTTACTGTTTTCAGCGGAAACTTCTTTTTCAGGTTTGCTGTCGTTTGACTTCGGTTCTTGTGCAATTAAAATGGACGCACAGAAAAGTAAACCGCAAAGGAAAACGCATTTTACAAGGAACGAAGCCATTGAATTTCTCTGTAGTTAAAGTTGAAGTTTGTTAGACGAATCAATGTTGACTAAAATTGTAATGTTTTTCGTGTTGAGCGTAAACAATCGTAATTGAGTGTATGGGTGTGGGGTGATGGATCGCCCGCCGAAAGAGGGGGTTAATCGATGCCCACAACTAATTCTTGGCTATCGAATACAACGAGATCGCCGTCAACGAGCTTCTTACGGCGGGCTGTACAAGTTTCACCATTAAGTGTCACTAAACCACTTTGAATCATGAACTTAGCTTGACCGCCAGATTCAACGAGATTCATGATTTTCAAGAAATGGTCGAGGCGGATTGTAGCGGGTAGGGGTTGAGGCGAGTCATCTGTGGGATTGGAGTCAGTCATATGTTGTGTAGGATCAACGCTTGCAGGTGAGAGTTATTTTATTTTGAAGATTGCGACGACTGGATAGTGGTCACTGACATCACGTTCGTGACTGGGAATTGAATAGAAACCATTGAAGTGATCGGTGTCCTGTTTGCCATTGATAACCAGTTGTTTCGTAGATTCGATGCTACTGAAAATTAAGTCGTGTTCGCTGTCGGTGTCAGCTAGCAATGCGGGACTGACGAGTAGGTGGTCAAATTGTTTCCCGGCCATGTGGGTTGTTCGTTGCGAGGAGGGAAGCTTCAAATGTAAGTCAAAGAGCGACGAACTGCTTGGTAATCCTGTCGTGCCACACAGTAGCGCTAGGTCATCTCCAGCCGAAACGTTGTCGCAAACACACGGAGTATTAATATCGCCAATGACGATTACGTTTTCATCGTTGGCAATCATCGGTTTTGTCCAATGTTGCAATAGTCGGCATTGACGCAAACGCGGTGCGGCTCCTCGCTCTCCGGCTCGTAAGTGTACATTGCAAATAGTCAATGTCTGATGGCCGGTTGGTGTCAACCAACGAAAAGTGGCAAACAGATGCTTGGAGAGGTTGTAGTATTGTTTGCTGTCGTACATCGTTTTAGTTTGTTCACGTCGTTCGCATTTTTCGAATCCGCTGGTGTATAAAAATGCGACATCTTGTTCGGTGTACGTATCGCGACCTTTAATAAAGGCAACCTGATACTCAAGGCCATGTTGGTTCTTGAGTACCCCCGCAAGTTCCTGCACCACTTTTTCATTTTCGATTTCCTGTAGTGCGAGAATAGTTGGCTTTATTTTTGCAATGACTCGCGCTGCCTCATCTCGTTTCCAGTGCCAATCAGCCGCAGTTGGAGCGGATAGTTTTTTAGCGAGCGGCGATTTATTGTCACTTTGATCATGGTCAAAAAACCACTCGAGATTCCACGTGGCAATTTTGATCTCCGTGGGAGCTTGATCGGCGGCCGAACCCAAAGTGCAGCAAAAACTGGTTGCTGTGAAAATGGCAAGTGTCAGTGTAATTTGAATAGATGTTCGCATGGTATTGATTTTAAATGTGCCAAGCTATAATAGGAAAACATGATGACAACAGACACTAAATAGAGTTGGTTGTCATGGTTGTGACAAGATAACAGTATACTCTTATATGGTGTACATGAAGTGTATGTTACTTTTCAAATGGCGTCCCGAAAAGACATGAGTGGGATCAGAGGAGAATGAGTGGATTACGCGATACCATTTAACAAGCCGTTTCTGAGTGGGAATGAGCTGGATTATGTGTCCCAAGCTGTTTCTGGAGGAGATATCTCCGGAGATGGTGAATTTTCGCGGCGTTGCTCAACGTTACTCGAATCACAATTTGGTATTAAAAAAATATTGCTAACTCCGTCTTGTACCGCTGCTCTCGAGATGTCCATCATGATTTTGGGGATCGGTGCTGGCGATGAGGTGATCATGCCTTCGTTCACATTCGTTTCCACGGCCAATGCTGTGGTGCGTGCCGGAGCGACACCGGTGTTTGTGGATATTGATTGCTGCACTCTTAACATTGACCCAGCTTGCATTCGTACGGCGATCACAGAGCGAACGCGCGCCATAATTCCAGTGCATTATGCGGGTGTGGGCTGTGACATGGATGCAATTATGGAGCTTGCAGCGGAATTCAATTTGCAAGTTATTGAAGATGCAGCTCAAGGGGTCAATGCTTTTCATCATACTCAGACGCTCGGAGCAATTGGCGCCTTAGGAACGTATAGCTTTCATCAGACCAAGAACTTTAGTTGTGGTGAGGGTGGAGCGTTATGTATCAACGATGAAGCATTGATTGAGCGTGCGGAGATTGTTCGAGAAAAGGGGACCAATCGGAGCCAATTTCTACAGGGCACTGTCGACAAATATACTTGGGTCGATATCGGTTCGTCCTATTTACCGAATGAGTTAACAGCGGCTTTTTTGTTAGGTCAACTCGAAGCTGTCGATACGATTACTCAGCAGCGGCGCGAGTGTTACCAACGATACATGAAATCGTTTCAAGGTTTAGCTGAGGCGGGAAAAATGACACTGCCATCGATTCCAGCTGCCTGTCGCAGTAATTACCACTTATTCCATATCCTCGTCCCGACGCCCCAGCAGCGACAGGGATTGATCAGTCGGTTAAACGAACAGGGAATTCATGCTGTATTTCATTACGTTCCGCTGCATTGCTCACCGATGGGAATTACATTGAATAGCGAGCAACCAGCGTTGCCAGTTACGGAATCATGCAGCGAGCGCCTGGTACGTTTACCGATTTATCCGGGACTGACGAACGAACAGCAAGACCGAATTGTGGCTGAAGTGCAAGCGTTTTTGTAGTCGCGGTTATTTGTGCAATACGCATTTTGATTTCACTCATGTAATTGGATAATCACCAATTGATCGCTGTTTTTCATTTTGATCCAAGTAGTGCGTGGATCATCGAGTGAGCGTTGTGGCTGCCACCGTTGGAAATATGATTTCCAGGCAGGGCTTAGCGGCGGACCATCAATCTCAGCAAACCACTGATACCACAAAGCAGCTCGTTCACTAGGTGTCGCTGCAATCAACAGTGTTTCATCCCCAGCGTATTGCTCCTCGACAACCTTGCTGCGGAACTCACTAAGTTTCACAACCCAGTCTTCAGGGAACTCAGCGATTCTTTCCTGACTTAAAAAATCTCGTAGTGCCTTTTCAGTCCAAGTGAACCCCGCAGGATTAGCTGGGGCGGTGAGTCGTCGCACAAAATATTGTCCAACGCTGGGGTCGGAAGCCCAGCGGCTTAACATTTCACTGCCACTTTCGAAACCTAGATCGGCAAGAATTGAATTGTAACGAGGGGAACCTATTTGCCAGCCCGCAGGGACGATGCGTAAATTTGGATTTGAATTGATTCGTTGTAGCGGGTGACAACCTTCCCATCCGGGTAGCGCATCTGGCGACATGCGAATCAACGTGGCTGGTTTTTTTAATTTATCAATAACAACTTCTCCCGCTAGTAAATTGCCGCGGCGCACTAAGACGACATTTGTCTGAACTCGCAACAGTTGAAAACACTGCCATCCACTTAATGTTAACAACATAATGGCTAAGACTTGCCTGACATTTGCCTTGCCGCTGAACCATGATTGCAGTGACGGTTTTGATTTCTGGTCACTCGATCGCACTAGCAACGCAAATACAGTCAAGATATAGAATAGTATTGGCATCGCGATTCGTGGTACTAAGCGAAAATATGTGAGAAACAGGAATGGCGCCCCCAGCAGCAATGCCGCCCATAGTTTCTTAGACAATAGCGGGTCGGCCAGAGCGTCACGACTCTGTAGCACTACAACGGCTAATATCAGAGGTAAAAATGTAAATAACAGCAATGCGTTGTCTCGTAGATGTCCAACAGTTTGCTTCCACGACGATGATGCATCAGCGGTTTTCGCCGCCGTTAGGAAACGTTGGAACGAATGACTGTTCGCTAACCGTTGATCATGCAGCATCCAACTGTTGCGAATCAATTCATAATCGTCGACTGTCCAATTCGCAGCAGTTGTAACCGCGGCAAGATCTGTAGGACGCTCGCCCACGCGGCCACTAGGCATATCAAATAATTCTGCCCGTAATGAATAAAAACTCATGTACTCTTGCCATGCGGGTGGTCGCGTTAAACGATCCAAGCTTCGATCGATAGCCACGACGGTCAATACCAGAAAAAGATTAATGATAAGTACCCGCCGCAGTTTTTTGGACGTGAATAGCAGCAGCGGTGCGGCGAAAACAAAGCATAATAGCCCTAGTTTCCAGCGCCAAAGTAATGCCAGAATGAGCAGCCCTAAAGCTACCTTTTGCTGAGTCCATTTGTTTTTACTAAATTGGTGTGGGTGCAATCGTTGGAGTAGCAGGAAGGCAAAGACGGCGAATTCCAATGTCAGCGCTGCCTTTGTGAATGTTAACGTCAACAGTGATTGATAGGCAAAAGCTAAAAAGAACGGAATTAAACAGGCCAGCCAACGTCTGTGGGATATTGAAGATGCGAGGCAAAATCCGAGTAACGACAACCCTAGGGCTTGAGTTGTAACAAGTAAAATTCCGTACCAGGGAACAGCGGGTGCGACTTGGTATAGCAGGTAAAAGCTGTGGTTAAATGTCCAGGATAAGAAGGGCACTTCGGCGGCCGCTGCGAATCCGTCATCACCGGCAAGGATCATTTGCGCGCCGATATCATCGGCGACTTCGTACGTCACGGGCATGATCCAGACAAACAAAAATCCGGCAGCGACTCCGACTAACAGCCAATTTTTTAAACGCCCTGGCAGTCTTTGCAGCAGAGATAAATCGCGCCATTCAGAATCTACTAAATCAATTGTGCGGGAACTCAAAACGTATTCTCCGCTATACTTCAGCTGTTGGATCGTTCGGCGATTCAACAGTGGTTGTTTGTCTGATAACGAATCGCGGTCGGCCCCGTACTTCTTCCAAAATACGAATAATATATTCGCCCAGCAATCCAATGGCGAACAGCGTCGTTCCACCGAAGAAGATGATTAATAAGACCTGCGTCATGAAACCGGTATCCGATTTGATATTTTCGGTGAAAAAATATTGCAGAACGTAAAAAACCCCTAAGACGAAGCTGGCGAGTGCTGCCAGAAAGCCAATCATGCTGATGCATTTCAAAGGCAGTGTAGAAACACTGACCACATTGTCAATCAATAACGTGATGAGTCGCAGGATGCCATAGCCACTTTTTCCAGCCACTCGTTCTTGATGCTCAACGGTCACACTTTTAATCCGATTTGTTGTTTGGAAAATGAGGGGGTTGATGTTGGGATTGATGGTTGAATACTCACTAATAGCAGTGACCAGTGGTCGTCTCATCGCACGCATTGAGGTGCTGCGAATGCCGCGTGGCTTTTTGTAGATCACGCGAAATAACAAATCCATAATGCCAGTGCCTAAGTTACGTAGTGGATTGTGCTTTTTGTTGTCAAAGGAGGCAATGACACAGTCCGTAGTGTCATTGTCAAGCAACATTTGAATGAGCTTCGGTAGTTCGCTTGGAGGTTGTTGTAAATCGTCATCCGTGGTCACAATGATCTCACCTTGCGTTTGCAACAGACCACACAGGGTTGAACGATATTGTCCGGTGTTAAAAACGAGATCGATGCCACGTACGTTTTCATCTTTGGCCGCGATGTCTTGAATCGTGATCCAAGTATCATCGGGGCTACTGTCATTTACGAGTATTAATTCGTACGAAAATTCAGCTGCGACCATGGCTTGTTTAACTTCGGAGGCCAGTTGGTCTAGCCACTGGCTGCTGCGAAAACATGGGACCACAATTGACACGAGTGGTGTGTGTTGCCTACGACTCATAGGAGAGGGCCCTCCATGGGGTATCACTTGTTTCCCGAAACATTGGAGCAAAATCCATCCCGCGAACCATTTCTAAACCGAGTGTAATTTGTTCGCAGTTAAAATCGCCGTTACCATCAATCCCCAAAAGTGATTCAACTAAGATGGCAGGGAAATTCACTCCACCAGCGGCATACAGTAATGGTCGAAATGCGTTACGGGCATTTATTTCAGTGACTAGTGCTTTGCCGTTAATGTCCTCTCGCAGATCCACGGCATAGATGCCCTGCGGGTGATCGTCGGCGAGCATGACCGCTTGAATTGCCGTGTTTTGAATTTCGGAGCTATCTATAAGTTGGCAGTGTGAGACGTTTCCGGTAACGCCGCTAATGGCGACTTGCGCCATAAAATACTTCAGGCGTTCTCCGGCAGCCGATGCGACAAGCTGTCCGTTGTTCCATACAGAAGTCCAATTTAGGTTGCGGCCTGGCAGGTATTCATGCGCTAACCAAACGTCTGGAGAATCACCAGTGTTTTGCCTGCGCCAATAATCAATCCAAAAAGCACCTTCGTCTGCAGTTTTGATGACAATACTACCCCGACCTCGCGGTCCGACGGCACACCGTAGCCAGACGGGGGTTCCAAGTGTTTGTAGTGCCGTTGCGAGGTCGCGCGCGTCATCAACGACCATGGTCTTGGCTGTAATACTTGCACTTTTAAGTCGATCATGCAGTACTTGCTTGCTGAGGCAAGCGGTAAGTCCAAACTGAAGGGGGCAGGAGAGTTTGGTCTGGATTTGGTCACGAACGGGGTAAATTGCCTCGAGTTCGGGTTCCGTATTAATAAATGCTAACGCGACGTTTTCGGATTCGAATACATGTTTGAGTTTGTGTGCGTATTCGGGTTCATCGCCGCGCGGCAGAATAATCACGTCGTCGCAATAGGGTAATGCCAGTTGTTGTCCCCATGTGGATACCTCGGTGCCGATGATACGCTCGTTACGGTGAGCGAGTTTGAGGCAGCGCAAGACTTCTAATCCAATAGAAGATCCGCAAGCGGTAACTAGTATGGTTGGACGATCTGGCATCGGTTTCAAACAAAAAGTACTTGGATAATGTATTTATGTTAATACGATAATGCTCTGCGTAGAGTTCTATTATTACCGCGCAACGGAATAGCCAGTGTGTCGCTTGCCCTGAGTTCGGGCTATACGGATTAGACGGATTGCGCGCATTGAGGTGAGGCAATCTTTTGCGTTTGCGAGCGGATATTCGCGGCAGCCGGTGCGTGTTAAGCCGCTTGGCTTTGCGGCATCGAATAGAAACTGGTCACGCCAGCGACGACTGCGTGGATTTCGGCTTCTTCAAGTTCGGGAAAAATTGGTAAGCTCAGAACTTCATCGGCAGCGCGATTTGTTTCCGTTAAATCCATATCGATACTCGGGCAGGTTTGAAAGCACTTCTGCGCATGTACTGGAATTGGGTAGTAGATTTCCGCACCGATGTTACGTTCCGCTAGAAATTCTTTTAAGCTGTCGCGCTGACCATTTTTCACTCGTACCGTATATTGATTCCATACGTGTCCGGAGCCATAGGTCGAATGAGGCAAGACGATATCGGCTTCCAGTCCCGCGTCATCAAACAAGGCTGTGTACAGTTGTGCATTTGTTTGGCGCGCAAGGTTGGCCGACTCAAGGTGCTTCATTTTCACATTCAAGGCCGCTGCTTGAATTGTATCGAGTCGGCTATTGATGCCGACCACTTGATGGTGATAACGCGGTCGCATACCGTGTCCCGCAAACAATCTGAGCCGATCTTCAAAATCTACATCATTAGTTACAAGCATTCCACCGTCGCCGAACCCGCCCAAGTTTTTCGTTGGATAAAAACTGATACAACCAACCTGTCCCCATGAACCAGCAGGGCGGCCAGCGATACTAGCACCAATGGCCTGAGCAGCATCCTCGATCACTGTCAGTCCAGTACGATCACAGATCTCCATGATTCGTGGCATGTCGGCACATTGCCCGAAAAGATGAACTGGAATAACGGCTTTTGTATTGGGTGTGATCGCTGCTTCAAGTGCCGCCGGATCGATGTTGAAAGTGACGGGATCAATGTCAATAAAAACGGGTGTGGCTCCGAGTCGCGTCACTGGGCTAGCGGTCGCAAAAAACGTGAAGCTCGGGCAAATCACTTCGTCGCCCGGTTTGATGTCCAGTGCCATTAAGGATAATAACAAAGCGTCACTGCCTGAGGCACAACCTACGCCGTGTTTTGTACCGGACCAACGAGCGCATGCGGCTTCAAGTTTTTGGACATCCGGACCAAATAAAAACCTGCCAGAATCTACTACAACAGTGATCGCTGCTATGATTTCATCACGTAACGGCGCATTGCCGCGAGGCACATCGAGCAGGGGAACAGGTGGAATATCAGGCATCTTTAGGTGTCGCTTAATTGGCTATTCTTTAATTGTCCAACTAAACGCAAAGCAGATTTGCGTTTAGGTACGAGGAAGAATAACTTTTTTACGAACGCTGCGGCAATATCAATTGTCGAGTCACGAATTTGCACGACTTAACACGAATGCCAAAATTCGTTAGGACAGCCGATAGATACGATCTGCGTTGTCGTGCAAGAGTTTGCGTTGGTCAGTGACTGACCGGTTCGCGATGACCGTTTTGAGTGCATTAACCCATTCTCGATAGCTATCACCGAGGAGACAGACGGGCCAATCGCCCCCAAATACAACTCGGTCTGGCCCAAAGACATCCAAGCAATGGTTAATCAGGGGTGCTAACATAGCCGCATCCCAGCCATCTTTTGGTACACGTGCAATGATACCGGAGATTTTGCAGATAACATTTTTGCGTTTTGCTAGTTCACCCATATCGTGTTTCCATTGATCAACCGTGTGCCAAGGTTCCTCGGTTGAGGTCGTCAAGAACGCCTTGGGATCACCGTTGCCACAGTGGTCAACAATGAACAGAGTATCTGGAACTTGGTCCGCTAGTTTAGCGCCATCAAGTAATTCTGTAGGCCGCATGCACAAGTCAAAGCTCATATTTTGTTCGCCCAGCAGTTGCATTGATTTGACGAATGTTTTGCCAAGGCATAATCCTTGCGGTGCCGCCTCATTGTGCAATACTTGCCGGACACCTTTGATGTAGGGATTGTCTTTGTATTTGCGGACATGAGGGGCGAAGCTGTCTTCGTCGGGACGGCCAGAAATAACCGCTGCCGCTGTCGGGTGATGAGTACTTTTGGACAAAGCAATCACGTGTTCCGCCTCGAGAGCATGATCACTCGGAGCACAGTCAACTTCCATATATACAGCTTTGACAACATTCAATCCACGAGTTGCTGCTTTGAATTCCTTCGTTGCATAGGGTTGGTTAAGAATCTCAGGCGCATCGCCAACCCACGGCGGAGTAATCACGCTCAAATCCCACAAGTGCTGGTGTGTGTCGATGATGGGTAGCTTGTTTTTGCGACTTAGAAGGACTCCTGCTTGCGCAACAGATGTCGCTGAAGTCATGGCGGTTAAAGTTGTTATGGCAGTGGTGGATTGTAGAAACCTTCGTCGTGTTGTTTTGTGGTTTGTCATGTTGTTAATTCTCAAATTTGAATGAAAAGGCATCGCTAATATTATTATTTATTTTAGCCTTTTGTTATGGTACACGTTTTTCTGAGTGATACCAAACGATACCTTTCAAGAAAATTAAACTGATGATGGCTAACGGTGGCTGTTTGCTACGATACATATAGTATGAATTCTACGGGACCACAAAAAAGAGAATCCTCGCTTTACCAGTATCTGGGTGCGGGATGTGCGCTATTGTCAGTCATGTCCATTTTATGTTTGCGGACATTGACGACGTCACCTCAGACCATATTCCTAGTGGTGGCGAGTATCGTTTCGTTGTTACCGTTGTTGCGGAACCCTAAACCTGAGACAGCGGAATTTCTTTATCAACAAGGATTTCAAAAGACATTGATTCCGTTGTGGATCAGTTGGGGACTCGTGGCTGCAGTTTCTTACCTTGGTGAAGCCAAACACATTTCGGGTGGCGTCGATTGGTTTTACTATTTGTGCTATAGCCGCGATGGGATCAATTTCTATGGCACCGCTGATAATATGTATAGTTATTTTCCAGGAATTTATCAGTTCTGGAAAACAGCCATGCGATTGGTTGGGACAGATGTTGCCTCGTTGCAGAATGTCATCGTCGTCGCTTTAGGACTCAATGCAGCGTTGGTTGGTGTCGTGGTATTTCAACATACACGTTGTAAGCTTATATCCATTGGCACTGCGTTGTGGGCTTTAGTCGTGCTGATTCGGTTTGATGGATTACGAGGTGAGTCGGAAATTATTGCAAGTTTGTTTTTTCTCAGTACGATGATCGCCTGGAAAGGGACACCGCTAGATCATTGGAATAAATGGAAATTACTATTCGTGTTTGCGCTAGGGCTAGGCTTGACGGTTTATATGAAACAACAAGCAGGCCTTCTCGCAATCGGGGCATTGGCTTTGGTATGGGAACAACTAAGCCCGCGATTTGGACGTCGGCACCATTGGGGGCTGCTGGCGTCATTACCGATACTAGCGGCTCTTTTATTGGTTGGACTCATACTCATGGAAGGACGAGGTTTTGGGCCATTATCGTTGGGTCTTTCAACAGCGGCTGCCTATCCCAGTCGCCATTCGTGGTGGCATAATTTGTATGTTCAATTTCGTCACGATGAATCTTTTTGGATCGTCGTGATGGTGACAATGGTGATGTTTATCCGCCAACAAAAAAAATATCACGTGGCTGCAACATCCACCCAGACTCCGACCGCACGTCTTGTAGGGTTCTTGCTTTTAAGTGGTTTTGCCACACTGGTTCAATTTAAAATTCGTCCCTACCATCACTATCTATTGTTAACGATTCCAGCGTTCACAATCAGCGCAGCAATTATTTGGCATAAGCATCGCTATTTGATTGAGCGTGGAATCAAGCAGCGGATTTTGTTGGTATTTCTGGCAGCATTACCATTTTGTTGGGCTGAAGATTATCAGTGGGCCTATCATCCAGCACAATTACCGACAGAGTCCCAAGTTGCTGGATTGGCAAACTGGCATCAGCAAGTGAGCGCTGAAAAAGTCATCACAGAGCTTAAACGTAAAATTCCAAGTGGTACGCCATTGATGATTTTACCGAGTCGTCACAACAGTATTCATTACCTTGCGGACACTCGTTCAAGTTCACCGCATGGATATAGTTTCAATGAAGGTGGCTATCAGGGGAATCAAGCGTGGTTGTCTATGTTGGAAACGACTGCATCAGAGTATGTGCTGTTGTTGGAGGAAAACGTATGTGATGACGACGATCTCGACATCTGGGATGCCCGAAGAATTGGCCAGGCCCAGCGGATTCTAAAACTGCGAGGTTATCAGCGAGTTGAGGGTGCTGATGAAATTGAGCTATACGTGCGGACACGACCAGATGCACAGGGGCAGCAAAGACGATGACAGACTTATTTCATGTCTGTGGCCACGCTACTTAATGGGTATTCAATGCTCTCGCCAGTTTGTAGATTCTTAATTTGGCAGACATCACGCTGGAGTTCGTCACCACCGGCGATCAATGCATATTGAAAGCCTCGACCGTCGGCATATTTGAGTTGCTTCCCCAGTTTTTTGGCATCTGGGAATACTTCGACTGCCCAACCCGCTTGTCGGAGGTCGGCCGCAATTTCAAGGTACTTATTGAGTTGATCTTTTTCGAAGTAGACCACCAATATGTCGGCGGGAGTTTTGACTTTTTCGATCATTTCCAGTTCGTCCATCGCCGCCAACAGTCGATCGAGTCCGAGTGATGCACCAATTCCGGGCAATTGCTGTTTGGTATATAGTTCGGCCAAGTTATCGTAGCGGCCGCCACTACAGACGCTACCAATTTCCGGCAAGTCATCAAGAAACGTCTCGAAAATAACGCCGGTGTAATAGTCCAATCCGCGGGCGATCGAGACGTCGAGTTTGATTCGTTCTGACGGAACGCCACCAGCGGCTAGACCGTCAAGAATCTGCTGAAGACGGCCAATGCCTGCGGTGCCAAGTTCGCTTTGTGCGACGAGCGGTTTGAGGTTATCGAGTATTTCTTGGTTGGAGCCAGTGAGCGTTGTAATCGCCAATACTTGCTCTGCTTGCTCAGCAGTGATTCCTGCCGCTTCCACCATTTCATTTGCGGTGCGTTTAGGGCCGATTTTGGGGAGTTTATCAAGAGACCGTAAAATCGCCGTTGCTTGTTCGGCAACTCCGATTTGTTCAAGCAATCCTGTAAGGACTTGGCGATTGTTCACATGGATTGTAAATCGTTCAAACCCGATTTTTTCGAACAGGTCGTTGATCACGAGCCCTGTTTCAATGTCGGCCGCAACGGATAGCGTGCCGATGGTGTCAAAATCGCACTGCATGAATTCACGATATCGTCCACGCTGTGTATTTTCGCCGCGCCAAACCGGCGCGATATGATAGCGTTTGAAGGGGGTTCCAAGTGTATTGATGTGTTGAGCGACGAATCTCGCTAGTGGTACGGTAAGGTCAAATCGCATACCGACATTGCGGCCCCCGTGATCTTCGAAACGATATAACTGGCGATCAGTTTCTTCGCTCCCTTTGCCCGTCAATATCTCGAGGTATTCTAGTGTGGGAGTATCAATGGGGCTGAACCCATAACTGCGGTAGACTTTACGGGCGACACCGATTAAACGCTCACGCGGGATCATCGACTCAGGTAAATAATCGCGGAACCCTTTCAAGGTGCGCGGTTGAATCAGTTGCCGCTTAGTTTTGGGTTGTTCGTCGGCGGATTTGTTTGAATTATCGGAAGTCATATTGTTCTTTGGTCAGCCGTAATCGTAAAGTGAAAATAGTTTCGAGTTTAGGACAGTACAGGCAATAGATTTGGTTTGGGACTGCGAATACTGCCAGTGGTTTTTAACTGCAGCACGGCTTCAGTATATTGTCGAATTTGTTCGGGGTTTTCAAAATAAAGATCGTAGGTCCAATTGTCTTCATATTCACAGTTGTCTGTTGTGTAATCTCGACAAATTTGTGGCCGAGTGTCGTAAATGCCGCAACGGTTATCAGTTTGTAGATGCCGGCAGGTGGTGTGAATCATGATGTACCATTGATCATCATCGGTAAATACGGTGGCTCGATCGTGGACTAGGTACCAACGTATAAATTCGTAATCTTCGAGATCGACAGGTGTTTCAATCGGTAACGCAAAGTATTTACAGCATTTAGCCGTGCAGTGATCACAGAGGACTTCGTCGGGTCCGAGTGTATCACGGTCTTTCTTGGTGTTGGCAATCATAGGATAGGTGCGTTAAAAGTGAATTGTTTGAAATTGAATAGGATGTGTGCTTTTATTCTTGCGGCGGGGAACCCGGCATGATGAATATTTTACCATCACCCATGCGTCCTGTTCGAGCGATCGAGGAAATGGTTTGCACGACTTCTTCGACTCGTGTGTCATCTACCCATAATGAAATTTCGACTTTCGGCAAAAATGCGGTAGCGTATTCGCTGTCACCGTATTGATCGAGTGTTTCTTTTTGACGACCGTAGCCTTTAACTTCCCGTACTGAAAGTGCTTCTAGAGGAGCGCGTTTTAATCCATCCACAATTTTTTCGGCGAGGAATGGACGGACGATGGCTACCAGTTGTTTCATGGGCTTTTCGCTAAGACTTAACCGTATGACAGCAAGCAAAACAGCGGCAGCTTGAAAAGCTCTAGCTAAAGAAGTTGTCGCCAAACAGATTTATTTCAGGGCCGGTTTCTACAGTGACATTACCGGTGATTTTGCACTGGCATGCCAATCGAGTTTGTTCTGGATTTTCTAAATACGCTAAGGCAGGAATTGGATCAGGAAAAGGAAGTTGAAAACACTTCTTTTCCCACAGTGTTTGCCCATTTGTGTTGGCCATATGACCTTCGGTTACAAATATGCGACAAGTGCCACATTGTCCGAGTCCATGGCAGTTAATGAATTTATTGATTCCCGCACCAATTCCATTGATGCCTTGGTTTGTATTGATCTTTAACTGCTTAGCTGCTTCACGAATTGAAGTTCCTGCGGCAACTTCAATTTCTTGGTTCTCGTTTTTAAATGTTACTTTGGGCATACGCGTAAATTCCCGGATAGCTGTCGTTTTGAATTTTCAGAAGTGGGGGTTTATCTTAAGTCATTATGTATTATTATGGCAACCGCGTTGGATTCTGAAAGAGGATGCAGCCGAGAAAGATAAGAATAGTCTATCGGTTCATGAGTTCTGTTAAACGGTTCTAGGGAGAATGCAAGGAAAATGGCTGAACGCTCCAATTATCAAAACAAAGTAATTCGCAATTATTATGACAACCGCGAATCGATTTCACTGCAGAGGTGCGAAGAGCTCGTGACGGAGTTATACTTAGCCGAAGGCAAGAAACGCGAGCGACATTGGGAGAGTTTAGCGACGCATCTTGGGAATCTCAGAGTTCCTGAAGCGACGATTAAGCACTTGCGGAAACAAAACAATCCGGAAACCGTGGCCCATTTCATTTCTAACCTCGCAAAAAAGCAATAAAATAATCGATACCATAGTAAAAAACTATTGGACGTTCGGTACAGCTGGGCAACTTGTGTTTGGTCGCGGTTGTTTGCAGCAGATATCGGATATTGCTCGTCGGCACCAATGGCAACGCGTCCTCATTGTGACGGACACGAACATTGAAGCAGCTGGTTTGGTGCAGCGGGTACGTGCACCGTTGGTCGAAGCTGCTTGTGAGATCGACGTTTTTACAGCGGGTGAAGCGGAACCATCGATAGCCACAGCGGTCAAAAGTTTGGCTTTCGCGAAGGAATGTGCTCCCGATGTTGTAATAGGGCTGGGCGGTGGCAGCAACATGGATTTGTCGAAGAACACGGCAGCTGCTTTAACCCATGCAATGCAGCCGCAGGATTGTTTTGGGTTCGATAATATACCAGGGCCGATCATGCCGCTTGTTTGCATCCCGACCACAGCCGGTACGGGCAGTGAAGTTTCACATTCCATGGTGCTGACCGATACTGAAAATCAGATCAAGGTATCTGGGCAGAGCGAACACTTTAGGCCTGATTTTGCATTCGTGGATCCTTCGTTGACGGATAATTGTCCACAGCAAGTGACTGCTGACAGTGGTATTGATGCGTTGACACACGCTATTGAAGCGATCACCGCCGTGGATTATGACAAGTTGGAAATTCCCGCGGGCGAAACCTGTGCTTATGATGGGCGGTTTTCATTGTCGGATAGTTTGGCTCAACGAGCTATTGAATTGTGTGGAGCACACCTTGAGACGGCAGTGCATGCTGGGGATAACACGGTTGCTCGTGATGGCATGGCGTTGGCTGCCACTCTTGCCGGAATGGCATTTTCAAATAGCGGTGTCGCGTTGGTACATGCGCTTGAATATCCGCTGGGTGGTGTGTTGCATTGCTCACATGGCTTAGGCAATGGATTACTATTGCCGTATGTCATGCGATTCAATTTGCGGGAGCGTATTGAAACGATGGCCAAGATCGCGAATTGGTTAGGTGTCGATACGACAGGGTTGGCTGCTGAAGAAGCGGCAGTTGCTGGGATTGAACGGATTGAAGAAATTCGAAAGTCGATTGGGATTCCGCATCGACTTCGTGACATTGGTGCGACTCGAGATCAGCTTGAGATGTGATTCAGCGATTGTTTTGGTTGAATCCTCGCCGCGCCACAAAAGATGATATTTTGGAGATTCTGAACGATGCGTTTTAGGCGAGTCGTATTCTTTGTTTTAACACTGATTGTGATTGGTGCAGTGGCCAGTCATTTTGGGATTGTTGGTCACCGCATTATCGCGTTAGATTTCCAAGCAACTGGCGAAGTTGTTGATGTGTTGAGTGTGCCAGCGGATCTTGTTGTTCCGGAAATGGAACAAGCAAAACCTGCTGCTGGTAAAAGAGTACGCCAGACATTGCCTGGTTATCAGAATACAGATGTTTATCATTCGCTCTATTTGCCGAAAAAATGGCGGTCAGAAAAATCAGGTGTTGCTACTAGCAAGTTGCCAGTGATTGTAGAATTTGCGGGAAACGGCCCGTATAAAAACGAGTTTGGTGATGTCAGTACTGGGAAAGTGGAACACAGCAAACTTGGATTTGGGATATCTGCAGGTGAGGGGTTCATTTGGATTTGTATGCCGCTGTTGAATGCCGCCGGAACCAAAAATGTGACGAAATGGTGGGGCGATGCTCCCGAGTACAATCCACGGCCAACTGTCGAGTATTGTCAGAAAACCGTAGAATGGGTGTGTAAACATTACGGTGGTGATTTAGATCGTGTTTTGCTAACCGGTTTTTCGCGAGGAGCAATTGCGTGTAATTACATTGGATTGCATGATGAGAAAATTGCCAGCCTCTGGCGGGCAATGATCGTTTACAGTCATTATGATGGTGTTATGAAGTGGGCATTTCCATTTTCTGACCGAATATCGGCGGTTAAACGTTTGCAACGACTCGGGGATCGTCCTCAATTTATTTGTCATGAAAACACTAACACTAATGCCGGATTGGATCAAACAAAAGCGTTCTTAGATAAAAGCGGAATTGAAGGTGATTTTACGTTTTATCCAACGGGCTTTCGCAATCATAATGATTCTTGGGTTTTACGTCCTAGTGCTACACGTAAAGCCCTGCGAATTTGGCTGGTTCAACATTTCGAAAAATAAACAGATTAAGTTAAATATTAGAACTGAAGGACGAAGGATCGATGGCAGAACGGAAATTAATCATTCTAACGGAAGGGCACTCGGACCCGCACACCGCAAAAACCGCTTGTAGCGTGATTCGATACCGTCGCGACGAAGTGGTGGCTGTGCTGGATAGCACGTTGGTTGGGCAAGACGTCAGTGAATCGTTGGGTGTCGGGCAGGGTTTGACGATGGTGTCGTCGTTGGATGCAGCAGTGGACGCAAACTGTTTACTGATTGGCATTGCGCCTCCGGGTGGAAAAATCCCCGCAGCTTGGCGGGTAATTGTGTTAGACGCGATTAGTCGTGGAATGGATATCATCTCGGGGTTACATGATTTCCTGTCTGACGACGATGAATTTGTGACGGCAGCTGCAGCGAATAGCAGCGAACTGATCGACGTCCGTAAAAACGATATTACAACAATCGCGCGTAGGCCTGGGTTTCGTGAAGATTGTTTCCGCGTACATACAGTTGGACATGACTGTAGTGTTGGGAAAATGGTCGTTGCCATCGAAATTACTAAAGGGCTAAAGAAACGCGGCATTGATGCGAAGTTTTGTGCTACGGGTCAAACCGGCATGATGATTGAAGATGCTGGTTATCCAATGGACCGTGTGATTTCGGATTTTGTTAGTGGCGCGACTGAGCGTTTGATGTTGGAAAGCGAATCACACGATGTGTTGGTTGTGGAGGGCCAAGGTAGTTTGGTCCACCCCAGTTATTCCGCGGTGACGCTCGGGATTCTGCACGGATGTTTACCGCATGCTTTGGTGTTGTGCTACGAAGTGCTGCGAGATGCAGTGACGGGCGTGGAACATGTGAAGATTCCAGATTTGCCCGAAGTGAAAGCGATTTATGAAATGATGGCGAGTATTTACCAACCGTGTGAGGTTGTCGCCGTGGCGATGAATAGTCGCCGAGTCGATGAGGAAGCCGCGACGGCAGAACGCGAACGTGTGCGAGAGCAGTTGCAATTGCCCGTCACCGATATTTTTCGCTACGGAAGTGACGATATTGTGGAAGCCGTTATGGCGGCGCGTGAACGTTGGTTGGCGAAGCCGTCAGAGCAGGCAGGTGAATGATGGAACTGAAGATTCATCAATTTGATTTGCCATTGCTGCATCCTTTCACGATTTCAAGAGAATCAATAACGGTACAGCCGACGATTATCGTCGAGTTAATTCAAGACGGAGTGAGCGGTTACGGCGAGTCGACCACAAATGCATACTACGGAGTGACTGAGCAGTCGTTACGTGATTCTCTGCAGCAAGTGCGAGCGTTGATCGAAAGTACCGAGATGTCGACTCCCGGTGAATTGTGGTCCGCGGCAAATGAACTATTGGATGACACGTTTGCGTTGTGTGCCCTAGATTTGGCAGCGCATGATTTGTGGGGGAAATTGCAAGGTGCACCAGTGCATCAGTTGTGGGGCTTTAGTACGGATGCAAACCCCGTAAGCAACTATACGATTGGTATCGACGAGATCGACGTCATGGTTGCCAAGATGGCGGAATTTTCCGATTGGCCGATTTATAAAATTAAGCTCGGCACGGATCAAGATATCGATATCGTGCGAGCATTACGAGAGCATACGGATGCGGTATTTCGAGTCGACGCGAATTGTGCTTGGACGGCCGAGCAGACGATTGCCAATTCAGGTCCACTGAAGAGCCTCGGAGTGGAGTTTATTGAGCAACCTCTGTCTGCCGCTGCGATTGACCAAATGCCAGCAGTGTTTGCGCACTCTGAGTTGCCGTTAATCGCAGATGAAAATTGTTTAGTGCTAGATGATGTTCAGCGTTGTGTCGGTCGGTTTCATGGCATCAATATTAAACTTGTAAAATGTGGGGGTTTAACACCGGCGCGGCAAATGATTGAACTTGCTCGGCAAAATGATTTGAAAGTAATGGTGGGGTGCATGACCGAATCGACCGTTGGTATTTCAGCAATCGCTCAGATATTGCCGTTGTTAGATTATGTGGACATGGATGGCGCGGCACTTTTAAAGTCTGACATTGCCGCGGGTTGCCAAGTGGTAAATGGTGTTTGCCAATATCCAATGACCTCGGGCAACGGTGTGACGTTAAACCCGAATCGCGATTGAACATCATCAGTATCCCTATCCGTTTTAAACGTGATTGATTCTTGTGTTATAATAAAACCATGGGCATATTTTTGAGATTATTTATCGGGTTGTTTTTGTTGACGGGAACGTTGTGCGGCGTGCATGCGGCAGAGACGATTCGTTTTAGCCGCGATATTCTGCCGATCTTGTCCGATCGATGCTTTAATTGCCATGGCCCTGATGAGACGCATCGCGAAGCAGATTTACGTCTCGATATTGCGGACTCGGTATTTCAACAACGCGATGATCATGCCGTGGTTGTTCCGGGTGATTTGCAGGCGAGTGAATTAATTGCTCGCATCACAAGTCGAGATGCGGATCGGCAAATGCCGCCCCCCGATTCTGGCCGCAAGCCACTTAGTAAACAAGAACAAGATTTACTGCAGCGGTGGATCAAGCAAGGCGCCTCTTGGGGTCAACATTGGGCGTTTGAAAAACCAATTCGACCTGAAATCGATAACTCGAAGATGCACCCAATTGATTTCTTTGTGCAGCGTCAACTGCAACAATATAAAATGCGTCCTGCTAATCCAGCAGCAAAAAATACGCTGATTAGAAGGCTCTCGCTGGATCTAACTGGGTTGCCACCAACACTTGATGAATTGCGGGCGTTTGAAAAAGATGATTCAGCCGAGGCTTATGTTAAGTTGGTTTCACGATTATTGGCTTCCCAGCACTATGGCGAACGGATGGCGATGTGGTGGCTCGATGCCGCTCGGTATTCTGATACAGATGGATATCAAGGTGATGCCACTCGCAACAACTGGCCGTGGCGCGATTGGGTAGTAACCGCGTTTAATAACAACATGCCTTTCGATCAATTCACGGTAGAACAATTTGCCGGAGATTTGTTGCCCGATGCGACCCCGGAACAAATACTCGCGACTTGCTTTCACCGCAATCATATGACAAATGGTGAAGGAGGGCGGTTGCCTGAAGAATCGCGGATTGATTATGTGATTGACCGAGTGAATACGACGGGAACCGTGTGGCTAGGTTTGACGTTAGGTTGTGCTCAATGTCATTCCCATAAATTTGACCCTATTTCACAAACGGATTATTACAGCCTCTTTGCGTTCTTCGACAATATTGATGAAGATGGTCGAGCGGCGGGTGGTGCGAAACCATACATGAAATATACATCGCCTTTCGCAGCACGAGCAGTTACGGAGGCACAGCAACTTGTTACGACTCGCAGCAAACGAGAAAGCGAGGCACGACAAGAGGCGGAAGACGGATTTGACGAGTGGCTCAGTCAAAAAGTTAATGATGTGCAAACTGGATTTAAGCCGTGGCATGTGATGCAACCAATTAAGGTGGACTCCGTCGAGGGTACACAATTTGTGACCGAAAATGATGGTACTGTTCAAACATCTGGCCCCTATCCGAGACAAGATGATTATCACGTGCTGGTTAGTCCATCATTACAGCGGATTACAGGACTGCGACTCGAAGTGTTTCCGCACGCTTCGCACACCGGTGGAAAATTGAGTCGAGGGAAAAATGGCGAGTTCATCATCACGGATGTGAAGTTACAGGTGCTGCGCAAAGGCGATTCTCAGATACGTGACATTGAACTTTCGAGTGCGATTGCCACGGCTGAAAAGAATGTTGGTGGTCGAAATTACGGCCGCGTTAGTGGAACGCTAGACGATGACCCGCGCAACGGTTGGACAACGCAGTCGCATGACCCATTGAAATCTTATACGGCGGTGTTTGCTTTACCGCAGCCCCTTGTATTGGAATCTGACGAGACTTTACGGTTTGTGATGCTGCACCGATCGACAATCGGCGATGCGAGTACGGGTAGATTTCGGATTGCGGTAAGTGACCAAGTAGGCCGCGCTGTACGGTCCTTTGATAAGATGCCGCTGGAGAAACTTGCTAATGCACGTGTTGATAGTGTGGAGAATGTTCCCGCTGAAATACGAGCAGCATTAGTGCAGCAATTTCTGACGGATCATCAGGGGTACCAGAATGCAAAACTACATCTCGATCGAGCGAATCGCCAGTTGGCGGCTGCCAAGAAAGCAGTTGCGCCACAGAACGTGATGGTGTTGGCAGAACGTAAGACGCCGCGGACGACATTTGTGCTTGAACGTGGAGTGTGGGACAAGAAAGGTCTAGCAGTGACCGCAGATGTTCCGGAGTCAATTCTAGAACACCAATCTGCTGCCGCGGATGAACCACAAGGTCGGTTAGATTTAGCAAAATGGCTGGTTTCCACGGAACATCCGTTGACGGCTCGAGTGATTGTCAATCAGTTGTGGCAACTCTGTTTTGGCGCAGGATTGGTGCGGACACCAGAAGATTTTGGATTGCAAGGTGAACGCCCAACGCACCCAGAATTATTGGATTATTTGGCGATTGAGTTTATGCAAAGCGGTTGGGATGTCCAGCATGTTTTGCGATTGATCGTAACGAGTAAAACATATCGTCAGAGCAGTGAACTTGTTGGAGCGGCGTTTGACCGCGACCCTGACAATCGCTGGCTAGCGAGAGGATCTCGATTTCGCTTGCCGAGTTGGATGATTCGCGATGCTGCGTTGCGTAGTAGCGGTTTGATGAATGACGCACTTGGCGGTCCGACGGTCATGCCGTACCAACCGGACGGAGTATGGTCGGAAATGTTTATGGGACGATTTCGCTATCAACCGAGTCAGGGTGCAGCACAGTATCGACGTACGTTGTATGCATTTTGGCGCCGGTCCGCCGCGCCGACCTTTTTGTTTGATAGTTCCCAGCGGCGTATTTGTGAGGTGCGACCAAGGCAAACCAACACTCCGCTGCAAGCGCTGACGATGCTGAATGATCTGAATATCATGACCTCTGCTCGTAACTTGGCGAAAAATGCCATTACGCAACGAACCGAAGTTTCGCAACAATTGGAATATCTATTTGAAGCGGTTTTGTGTCGACGGCCGGATCGTCATGAGTTGACTGTTTTGGCACGGGAGTATGATCTTGCGATGAAGCATTATTATCAGGGTGAATTGGGTAAAGAACAGGCTGTCGAGTTGCTGCGATTTGGTCAACCCGAGCAGTTTAGTGGTGGGAAAAATATTCTGGTGCCAGCTGAGTATTCAGCAAAATTGGCATCATTGTTGATCGTGGCCAGTTTGATCTACAATTTAGATGAGGCGGTGACGCATGAGTAAAAAAGCAGTCAATTCAAACGGGAGCGAATCGCTGGAAATCGCACGGCGTTATTTTCTGGGAAAATGCACTGGTATTAGCCTCGGTGCAATGGCACTGGGAGTGCTTGATGCCGAAGCGGCAAGGGCTTTTAGTCGGCGCAGCGGAGGCAAACGAGATAATGCTAGTGGTGATCAAGTGTTCGGTCGAGGGGACTTACCGCATTTTACTCCCCGTGCGAAAAATGTGATCTTTCTTACTCAAAGTGGTGGACCGTCGCAGATCGAGCTGTATGACCACAAACCTGGGCTAGAAAAATGGGCTGGCAAGGAACTTCCCGCAAGTGTGCGCCAAGGTCAGCGGTTGACCACAATGACCGCCAAGCAAAAACAACTAATTATGCCGGCACGTACATCGTTTAAACAATACGGTCAAAGCGGCGCTACAATCGGCGAGTGGTTACCACACCTTTCAAAGGTTGTGGATGAGATTTGCTTTATTAAGTCGATGGTGACAGATCAAATCAATCACGCTCCCGCGATGACTAAAATGATGACGGGGCACCATTTGCCTGGCCGACCGAGTTTGGGTGGTTGGACTAGCTATGGAATCGGCAGTGAGAATGAAAACTTGCCGGAATTCATTGTGTTGATTTCGAAAATGAAACGATCCAGTGACCAACCACTGTTTGACCATTATTGGGGAAGTGGTTTTTTGCCATCCCAGTATCAAGGTGTCAAGTTGCGCAACGCTAAGGAACCGGTGTTGTACTTGCGCGATCCGGATGCCATGCCGCGACATGTTCGCCGATCGATGTTAAACGGCATACGCGACCTTAATACGATGAGACATCAGCAGACGGGTGATCCAGAAATTGAAACGCGAATCAAGCAATATGAAATGGCATGGCGGATGCAATCCAGTATTCCGGACCTCAATGATTTGAGTGATGAGCCGGAATCGACATTTGAATTGTATGGCCCTGATTCTAGACGCCCAGGAAGTTATGCAGCGAATTGTATTCTCGCGCGACGTTTGATTGAACGTGATGTACGCTTTGTGCAACTGTTTCATCCAGACTGGGATCATCATAGTCGGCTGAGTTCTTGGTGTACCGCGCGTTGTCGCGATACGGATCAAGCCAGCGCGGCATTGGTCATTGATTTGAAACAGCGTGGGCTGCTTGATGATACGCTGGTAGTCTGGGGCGGTGAGTTCGGGCGCAGTGTGGTGGGGCAAGGAGCGTGGAATAGTCCCGATGGCGGGCGCGATCATCATCCCCGGTGTTTTACGATGTGGCTTGCCGGTGGCGGAGTTAAACCTGGGGTAACTCACGGCGCGACGGATGAATTTAGCTACAACGCCGTGGTGGACCCAGTTCAAGTACGAGATTTACATGCAACGATCCAGCATTTGCTGGGAATTGATCATCGCCTTTTTACACATCGGTTTCAAGGGCTGGATTACCGTTTGACGGGTGTTGAGCAAGCAAACGTTATCGAAGCGATCTTAAGATAGTCTTCAATACTTAAAACGAAAGAGAGGCAGCCATGCGAGTCTTAACTTTAGTATTAGCGCTGGGTGTTGCGTGTGGATTGTTTGCAGACCCGTTGCCAGCTGCCGAAATACACGATGTTTGGCCGGGCTTAGCACCTGGTGAGACCACTCGCAATCGAGGTGAAACGTTACCATTTCGTGAAAATGAAAAACCACGTGTAACGCGCGTGGTGAAAATATCGCGACCGACATTTACGGTTCATTTGGCAGAGCAGCCTAATGGTGCGGCGGTTGTGATTTTGCCAGGTGGTGGGTTTGGCAAAGTTGTGCCGGATAAAGAAGGTACTGAGGTGGCACAATGGTTAAATCAACAGGGTATAGCGGCATTTGTGCTGAGCTATCGCACCACGGAGACTCGCAGTGTTCCGGGTTGGGTAAAGCCGTTGCAAGATGCCCAACGCATGATGGCTTTGGTGCGTTCACAGGCGAAATTGTATGGACTCAAAACGGATCGAATTGGGCTCGCGGGTTTTTCCGCGGGAGGGCAAGTGGCTGCGAAGTTGCTATGTGATCAAGGTAAATTGAGCTATCAACGAATGGATGAGGTCGATGATGTTTCGCACCGACCGGATTTTGCGATGTTGATTTATCCTTGGAGGATTTACGATACGACGACAGGGAGTTTGATTGCAGGGGTAAAGGTCTCGAAAGATGTTCCTCCTGCGTTTATTGTTCACACGGATGATGATGCGTCGACTTCGTTGGGGGCGGTATTGTTTTATGCAGAGTTGAAAAAACTGAAGATTGCATCGGAGTTGCACGTGTATGGTAACGGTGGGCACGGATACGGTCTGCGAAAAATCCCAGGTTCTCAAATTTCAACGTGGACCGATCACGCTGCGCATTGGTTGGCCAAGTAGGCCTACAAACTAGGACTGTAACTTTGCACAAATTATCATGAAGGAATTTGTAGAGCTATCACCGAATGCGTTGGACACTGTTGCCAGTGGGGCGGCGGATCAGGTTTTTGAGTTCGAGCGAAGTGATGGTGGCTAGGAGTTGTGGCATTGTGTGGTGTGGGCCGATGGGAAGTAGATCGATAAAAGTAGGCTCGCCGGGGATTAGTTTAAAGACTTGTTGCTCGAGGTCACTGAGCGGAGGCAGTGCAACCGGTTCACTGAGACTATTGGGTGCACAGGTAAGAGTATGTTCAAGGGCTGTGTAAACGTCGGTTGCGTCCTCAATAAGTTGTGCTCCATCTTTGATTAATTGATTGCAACCCGCGGCGACAGGTACATCGACCATGCCGGGGACCGCCATGACTTCGCGGTTTTGTTCCGTCGCATGGCGGGCGGTAATAAGAGCGCCCGATCGTATTGCTGCTTCGACAACAATCACGCCAGCACTGAGGCCTGAAATGATTCGATTGCGTCGAGGAAACAGTCGGCCGTGAGGTGCTTTGCCAGGTAGGACTTCGCTGATTAAGAGACCGTGTTGGCGGATCTTTTGAGCGAGCCCTTGATGTTCACAGGGGTAAATTCGTAGTAGCCCACTGCCGAGTACGGCAATGGTGGTTCCATGATGGTCCAAGGTGGTTTGATGAACGACGCGATCGATTCCGCGAGCTAAGCCGCTGACTGTTCGCCATGCATTAACGGTAAGATCGCGCGTCAGCGTATGTGCGAGACGTAACCCGTATTGTGTTGCTTGACGAGTTCCGACGATGGCGATCGTGGTTTGGGTGGGCCACTCGTGTTGTAACAATGCAAGGTTGCCTTGGCAAAAAATCACCGGTGGTGGTGCCGGGATATGTTTGAGCGGAGCAGGATAACGCTGGCTGGTGAAGGGGACGATCTCGATGTTGTGGGATTGGCAAAGTTCGAGTTGGCTTTGCATTTTGCCGCGGATCGTTTGGCTGTCATGAATCGCTTGAATTGTCTTGCGACCAATACCAGGGACTTGGTGCAGCGCACGTGCAGGTGCCTGGAGGATTTCAGTCGCACTTGAAAAATGATTGAGGAGGTTTTGAAAAGTGAGAGGTCCAATCCCGTCGCAAAATGTGAGTTGCATAAAATCTAAGAGCTTACGTTGGTTCATGGGTCGCTATTATCTCTCGTCAATAGATACGTAACGCAGAGTATCTTCGTAGTCGGTAATTGGTAATGTAGTTCTGCCGCTTAGAAATGTAAACGAAACCGCTGTCACAGAAGTGATATCGTGTGCTATCAAATTGAATACAGTAATTGAGCGGGTAAATGCTGACGAACATTGAGGTGTTGCTTTAATATGCAGAAATTACCTATGCAGTGGCGAAAATTGTGTTGTGTTGAATTAAAATCGAATCATGGCATATGGCTTGCATCATTATGTATAGAGATGAATACGGATTTATAATCGCAAAGATGAATTTAGGGAGTATCCAATGAAACGCATCAAGATGGGTTTGCTAGCAACTTGTTTGGCAGTATGGATGGTTAGCGATGTCATTTTTGCTCAGACAGGCGATGTGCCCGTTGCGCCAGCGGATATCCCGAGTACCATCAAGGGAAATCCATCCAGCGATGAAGACATTGAAGTTTTAGCGCGCGGACCCGTGCACGAAGCTTTTGCGTCTCAAGTAAATTACGACCCAAAGCCTGGCATGATTGTCGAAAACGCTCCGCCAGAGCAGGTTGATGAGATTCCTCCAGACTATAAACCGGATGGGGAAAATGTAATTTGGATTCCGGGCTACTGGGGGTTTGACGATCAGCGTAAAGACTATGTGTGGATTAGCGGTGTTTGGCGAACTCCTCCTGCTGGCCGGCGCTGGGTGCCCGGTTATTGGAATGAATTAATGAATGATCGCGATTACCAATGGGTATCGGGGTTTTGGGCATCTAGTGAACGTCGCAAGATGAACTATTCAACGGCTCCCCCGGAATCACTTGAAAACGGTCCATCTGTTTCTGCTCCTACCAAAAGTCACTTTTGGGTCCCTGGTGTTTGGCTCTATCGTGGCACCAATTACCGTTGGCGTGCTGGACACTGGGTTCGCTATCGTCCGGACTATGTATACATTCCATCGCGTTGGATGTGGACACCCGGCGGTTATGTGTTTGTTGATGGGTACTGGGATTATCAAATGTCGGCTCGTGGTGTCATGTTCGCACCGGTCATCATGCATGCTCCTATTGCGCAATACCGTCCGAGTATCGTGATGGACATTGGTCGCTTTCACATGCACTGGTTCGTTCGTCCGCACTACGGGCACTACTATTTTGGTGATTATTATGATTCACATTATCAACAACAACATCACATCTATTCACATCACCATTTCCACTTGAACATTGGCTACGATCCGTTCTTTGCTTATAACCACGTGCACTACCGTCATCATCATGGCATCAGTTATTTGCACCATAGTTCAACCTGGCACAGCTATTTCAGTAGTCATCCATTACATCGCCCAGCTCACACGTTTGGAATGCAGTTGAGTATTGGTAGCAATCACGGCGAACGGTATTTCGGGATGTCAGTTTATGCTCAACATATTGATCGATATCGTGTGCAAAGTGACTTGCATCGAAACTTTGTCCGAGTGGGCACTCAGTATCGCAATGCGTCAGTTAACCAATCGGCTAGCTATACACGATTGGCGTACGAGCGTAACCGCATGGAGAATGGAAAATTGGCAACGGGTTCGCCAAATTCTGCTCAGACCTCCAATGGTTCATGGACGATGCCACAAGTTCAACGGGGAACGAATGTAACTATCGGATTAGCCCAGCGACACGTACGGATCACTGTTCCGACTGTACGCACAGGCGTCGTACCACCAAAGGCAGCACCGGGTACGTCGAATAAGATTGTAGCGCGACCGATGGTAACGATGCCTCGACCAACCTCGAGCTATCCAAACGCAACTCGGCCCGCTACTCGTCCATCTTCCGGATTTTCAGGTAATTACCCGACGTTGCCCACTCGTCCTCGAGTGACTATTGGTGGAAGTTCAAATGGAGGTGGTATATTGCCAACGCGTCCCACGTCACCACGGCCGTCGGTCTCCCCACGTCCGAGCACTCCTTCACCACGGCCGTCGGTCTCCCCACGTCCGAGCACTCCTTCACCACGGCCGTCGGTCTCTCCACGTCCGAGCACTCCCTCACCACGGCCCTCGGTCTCTCCACGTCCGAGCACTCCTTCACCACGGCCCTCGGTCTCTCCACGTCCGAGCACTCCTTCACCACGGCCCAAAAACTAACCACAAAGTCACACAAATTCTTATTTCCTAAATTTTGTTCGGAACCTATCGCGAATAGAACGGTTTATTTATATAAGGCTAGTTAGGATAGCTAGATAAACAGGCAGCAAAGAAATAAGGAATCGGAAATAAGGAATCGGAAATGAATCGCGCAACTAAATATTTAACTCTATTGGCGGCTGTTGGCTTAATGGCAACAAATGTCAGTGCACAACAATCAAAATACTCGAAAGTGTCCTCGTCGCAAAATCTTCAACAACAAACAGATAGACCTCAAGCACAACAACGCCCACAGAGTGCTCGCAATTCATCTGGTCAGCAGCGCGGACCCCAAGCTCAGGGTCGTCCACAAGATCAACAACGCGGACCTCAAGCTCAAGGTCGTCCACAAGATCAACAACGAGGCCCCCAAGCTCAGGGTCGTCCACAAGATCAACAACGCGGACCTCAAGCTCAGCAAGGTCAGCAACGAGGACCACAAGCTCAACACGGTCAACAACGAGGACCACAGCGCGGACCCCAAGCTCAGCATGGACAACAGCGCGGACCCCAAGCTCAGGGTGGTCAACAACGCGGACCACAAGCTCAACACGGTCAACAACGAGGACCACAGCGCGGACCTCAAGCTCAGCAAGGTCAGCAACGTGGACCACAACGAGGACCACAAGCTCAGCATGGTCAGCAACGAGGACCACAAGCTCAACACGGACCACCTTGGATGCAAGGTGGCCCACCATCGTGGGTGAAAGAACGAATGCAAGGTGGCCCGCAAGGCAGGCCAAAACGCTAAACGTACTAATAACGCAGTAGCTCTACAAAGGCTCATCTATTAAATAGATGAGCCTTTGTTACTGTTCTTCTATAAACAGGTCGTTCTCGACCCTAAATGAGGGGGTTCAAAATGTTTTATTGTTGTATTCTTTGCGTTAACATCATAAAATCATGAGTATCAATTGTGTAAGTAGTCGTTAATTTATATATAGCGTTGTGTACGCTTATATATGACTGGGAACTAACATCCGCATGTCTTTTTGGAACTGAAGGTCATCATGAGTCGAATTGTCGTGATAGGGTTGGCTTTCGTCGGGATGATGTTTGCCAGCAACTCTCTTTTTGGTGAAACGATTGATAACGTCCTAAAGACGGAAAACACTCAACTTGGTGTTTCTCGTTCGACTGTTGGATTTGTAGATGACATGGCATTCATCCGCCGAGCGAGTGTTGATCTAATCGGACGAATTCCAGATTTAGTTGAAGTCCATGAATTCCAATCATGGCCAGCTGCAACTCGCCGCGAACAGTTACTTGACAAATTGATTGCTCACCCCCGATTTGCGGATCGTTGGACTGTTTTCTTTGCCGATCTATTGCGTCTTCGTAGCGCTGCTGACGGCGGCGCCGCGTTAGTCGCTCATGTTCATAGAGCCATCAGCGAAGATCTGCCTTATAACGAACTCGCTTCTGCCTTGATTTCAACTAATGGTAAAGCAGGTCGATCTCCTGAAGTTGGATTTCTGTTAGGCGATAATGCAGAACCCATGGCGATGGCGAGCGTAACATCACAGGTGTTCCTAGGTGTGCGGATAAGTTGTGCCCAATGTCACAATCACCCATTTGACGTTTGGACTCGGCGTGATTTTTATGCGATGGCTGCCTATTTTGGAAAGACACGTCGTTTTCAAAGCAATTTTACACGCGTTGTATATACATCGGAAACCGATCAAACATCGATCAAGTGGCCACCCGAGGACGAGGCAGAAACGAATGAACGGCGTTTTCTCAAGCCATCTTTTCCGTTTCCGCTAATTGCTGCGGATGAACATCCGGAATTCATCACGCGTTACGAAACATTGCTTGCTGCAAAAGCAGCTCAACTAGCCCAAGCAGAAAATACAGCCCCATCATTAAATGATCTACTTTCAGACGCTGACGATAAAGTCAAAGCGGCAACTTCCAAAGGGGTTGATGCTGGAGTCGCTGAAGCAGCCGCCGAGATTTCCAAAATCGATGTTACAGGTAGTCTCTATCGCCGTAGTGAGTATCGCGAGCAATTAGCAGCACATGTCACGAGTCCAAGAAATCGATTGTTTGCAGAATCATTTGTGAATCGAGTTTGGAAAAAGATGGTTGGACGTGGGTTTGTAGAACCCGTTGACGATTTTCGTGGAGACAATCCAGCCAGTCACCCACAGACGCTTGCATTCCTTGCGGATGAATTCGTTGCCCACGGTTATAGCTTTAAGTCATTAGTGAAAATGATTGCCTTATCAGACGTGTACCAGCAAAAACAGGCACCCTACGGAGTCGACACCATAGAGCAGGAAGCCCTAGAAGTTGCATTTCTCGCTAATCCGATGCGTCGGATGATAAGCGAATCACTTTATGACTCGATCGTCACAGCTGGGCATTTATTTGACGTTAAACACAGCCCTGGTCAGAACGAGCGGGTTTATCAAGAGCAGATTCGTGTCCTTGTTAAGGATGGCGAGGGCAAAGCTGTTGGTCTTGGTGATGCCGTCGCCACTGCAGATGTCCAAAATATAGCGGGTGAAACACCTGCCAAGACAATGGAAAACCAAAACAGTCAGATGAAGAATAACTCGGGCGGTGCCTATCGCTTAGAAGAGGCAATAGAACTCGATTTCGATGCATTGTTAATGCAGGATGATGAAGTATCGCTGGACAAAATGGTAGCTAAATCCGCTGAAGAACTTGAAGCTGAACGAATGGCGATGCAACGGCCCACCAAAGCTCGTCCAGGTATGAAATACAAGACGAAGACAATCACACGTACAGTGGACGATAATCCACGATTTAGTTCTTCACTAAGAATGGCAACACCGGCTCGCGAAGGACATTTCGTGCGTGTTTTCGGCCAACCATCTCGTGCGGATTTAGGCGAGAAGCGAGATGACACACCAACGATGCGACAGTCGCTAATGATGTTAAATGGTCGATTAACCCATGAAGCATCACGAGTTGGAGATTTGGAACCGGTCCATACATTATTAGTGGGTGCCAAGCCGCAACTTGTCAAAGCAATAGCGCTTGCCTACCACGAGATATACACACGCAACCCGACAGCGGCAGAAGTCCAAGCAGGTCAACAAATTATATCCGAGGCTGCTAATGTGAAAGCTGGCTTCGCCGACTTACGGTGGATCATGCTCAATAGCAACGAGTTTAGATTTATTCCATAACACACAACCAAATCACGTAGAAACGAAACAGAGATTTCTAGACATTGATTACTAGGAGAATTCGAACGATGGCATGTAAAGAATATAGACTTAGTCGAAGAGCGATGATGGGCACAACAAGCGCGTCGATTTTGGGATTTAGTATCCGAGATCTATTAGCCTTTTCTGGCCAAGATCACACTGCTAAGGCAGAGCACGTGATTTTGTTTTGGAATGGAGGTGGGATGTCCCACCTTGATACATGGGATCCGAAGCCAGGTCGTCCGACTCAAGGTGAATTCAATCCGATTTCCACCTCAGTTCCTGGGATGCAAATTTCAGAGATATTCCCCAAACTTTCCAAACAGATGCACCATGCGGCGCTTGTTCGATCAATTGCCGGTACACAAGGGGCTCATGGTCGAGCAACGTACAATGTACAAACGAGTTATTTGCCAAGCACCAATTTGCGTCATCCGGGAGTTGGTTCTGTGGTCGTCCATGAATTGGACAACAACAGCGATCTACCTCCCTACATTACGATCAGTGGACAAGCTCGCCGCGCTGGCTACTTAGGTCAACGCTGTGAGGCTTATTATGTAGCAGCTCCTGGTGAAAAAGATCCTTACTTAGCCTTTCCTCAAGGCATCGGCCAAGTCCGCGGTGACCGTCGTTTGGAAGAGTTAGCCAAAATGAACAAACGCTTTGCGGTTAAAAAGGAAGATGCACGTCTTACGTCCACGCAAACGTCCATTGATGATGCTGTGCGACTTATGCGTTCACCAGCCTTGGAAGCGTTTGAACTTGATAAAATTGATACCAAGACGCTTGCTCGCTATGGTGACACGAATTTTGGTCGCGGTGCATTAATGGCCAGGCGATTGGTCGAAAAAGGAGTTCGCTTTGTCCAAATCAACCGAGGTGGCTTTGATACTCACAGTAATAATTTCACTGCGATGGCCAACCACGGTGAAGTGATGGATCCTGCTTTGGCATCGTTGATCGAAGACTTGAGTGAGACTGGCATGTTAGAGAAGACGATGGTTATTATGCTCAGTGAGTTTGGTCGAACTCCTCGTATTAATGACAACGCTGGTCGTGATCACTGGGCTCCTGTGTTTAGTGGATTTATGGCTGGAGGAGGGATTAAAGGCGGTCAGGTTATTGGTTCATCTGACGAAGATGGCTTCATGCCAAAAGATCGACCTGTACAAGTAGCTGATATCAATGCATCGATGTGTCATGCGTTGGGTATCGATCATGAAAAGGAAGTCATGACGCCATTGCTACGTCCCATGAAGTTAGTTGATAACGGCAGTCCGATAACGGAGCTTTTTAAAGACAATCGGGCAGAGCCTAGCGATAGGGTGCTGTCCGATTTGTTGAATATGACTTTACCCAAATATTGATCGAGGCTTTAACTCACAATGCAGTATTTCTTTGTTCGTCCGTTTTTCCGTCAATCGTTACGCACTTCTGCTCTAACAATTGTTTACAAATTTCTAATACTTGTAGTGGCAATTGGTAGTTTTTCCCAAGCTGCCGCATTAGTTGCCCAAGATAATGAATCGACTGAATCCGCCCGTCCAGCTTTACGCGGATCGTTGGTAGAAGACCGCGCAGCTCGTAAGTTAATCGATGCTGGTGAGGCTCGTTTGGATGCCGATGAATCGACCAAAGCACTGGAAATTTGGAAATCGGTAATCGAGCGGTATCCACGAAGTCGCGTACGGTTTACTGCTCACATCCGTCTCGGTAAATATTACTTAGATCGTGAACGAGCCTACGACCGTGCTCGTACTCACTTTGAAGCAGTCACGACGGAAGACAATCGAGATGACGCTCAACGCGCCGAAGCAATGCTCAATGTGGGGATTTGCCATTATTGGTCACGGCTCTACGGTAAGTGTTTTCAAGTGATGCGGGATGTGATTGAAGAGTTTCCCGTTAGTCCCGAAGTGAATCAAGCGTATTACTATATCGGACTGGGGCATTTTCAGCAGGGACATTATAGTCGCGCAATCACAGCCTTGGAAAAGGTTGGGACAACCCTCACTGCTGAGGATAGCAATAACGAGAAATTAGAAGCGGCAAAGCGATTTTTTATCAAAGTTGAAGACGCTGATCTCGCCGTTCTATCCTCGGAAGATAGCGTGGATGTGATTTGCAAATCATCTGGCGGAGATCAAGAAACGGTACAGTGTTTTCCAATAGGGCGTAACGTGCGGATCGTGCTGGGATCCATCCCGACCAGATTAGGTGTTCCGGTGTCAGGTAATGGTGTGCTGGAAGTCAAAGGCGGTGATACGGTTGATATTCTTTACACGGACGCACACACCGCTGACAAAACAATCAATGTGGAAGTGTTGTCTACGGTGACTGTAGTTGGTGATGGGATTGTTCAAATAAAAGATGGTGCATTTGTTGAAACAATCAAGGGAGTCGTGTTAGGCAAAACCGTTAACGTTGAAGTTGTTGATGCGGACCGTGATACAAGTGCTGGGGCTGATCAAGTGCAAGCGACGGTTTCGATTTACCGTCGCAAAACTGATGAAGAAATGGAGACGGAAACCGCAGATTTGATTGCTAAGCAAGAAATTCCAACGGATGATGAAGCAGCCAAGGCACTCATAGACGTCGAAGATCTGGCGATGTTTGAGGACGAGCAAAAAATTGATCGGTTTAAACTAATCGAATCGTTTGCTGTGACACTAACCGAAGTTGCAGTGCAGCGTGAACTGTCGACAAGACTTAATCTACCGCAGGAATCTGTCACCGACGAAGGCAACGACGGCGGTAATGACGGTAATGACGGTGACGACGGCAAGCAAAATCCGGACGGTGCAACGGCTGCTGCGGATAATGGAGCGCAAGCTGTAGGATCTACTCCTGCCCCTGTTTCATCAGCGATTCACAGCGGGGTGTTTCGAGCGACAGTTTCTGTGACACGAAACGATGCACCCGTTTCTGACCAGGTGCTGCAAGCATTACCGAGCGACCAAGTACGAGTGACATACGAAGATAAACTCAACACCGGTGAAGGTGTTTCCATTCTGACTGCTAGCGGTCGTTGTCTAGAGGGGAATATCGGAGGTGTTCGAGTTACTCGAGCTCTTATTTCAGATCAGGCGCTACGCGTACAGACGCAGTTGAAGACCGCGGACGCCTTAACTCGAATCGGAAACCGCTACAAAGAATTTGGTTTAGAGAAGAAGGCGTCGGAAAAATACAAACTCGCACTACGCATCTGTGAAGATATGATGTCAGAAGTACAGGGACTGCGAGGCCGACTGTTGGAAGAAACCTATGTGCAATTGTGGCATATTTACTTTGAAATGGACCGTTTGAATTTGGCTTCGGCGATGTGTGCTCGTTTACAAAGAGAATTCCCGTCGAGTGGGTTTGTCGATGATGCTCTATTGCAACTTGCTGATGTCGCTAAAGTCGAGGGCGATTTGAATCGTGCCATTGGTATATACACTCGACTTGTCAACATGAAGACCAGTCAACTTCGTGGTGAAGCACAGTTTGGAATTGCTGAGTGTTTTGAGTCGATGGCAGATGCACAGACCAACGAAGCCGCGGTAGCACAGTTGCACGACCGCGCGTTTCAGGAATTTAAGAAAGTATATGATCAGTTTCCCGAAAGTGGGCGAGTCGGTGAAGCTGTGGCAAAGATGGCGGATCACTACTATCAGCAAAAAGACTATGCGCGGGCGATTGATACTTTTGAAACTGTGTTGGACAGTCATCCCGACGCTAGGTTCTTAGATGTGATTCTATTCAATTATGGTCGTTGCTTGTTTCGCATGGATCGACAAGGCCCGGCGCGGCAGCGATTTGAACAGTTGATAGCAGATTTCCCAGAGAGTCAATTGGCACCGGATG
>LWDU01035186.1_pt1 | contig 55379 bp, 44 predicted proteins | sample 727161 | NCBI WGS metagenome assembly LWDU01 (sample SAMN04566230, study PRJNA314399) | hydrothermal vent metagenome | isolation source: deep sea hydrothermal plume seawater | place: Mexico: Gulf of California, Guaymas Basin | collected 2004-07-11
GTTTGTAGGACTCAATCTGGCAGGCCGTAATCTCACCATGTTGCACACGCAAAATCCCGCGACCGGAACAATCATCCAGCGGTTTGAGGATCACGGTGTTGTGTTTCTCGATAAATTCCAGCACAAGGTTCGAGTTGGCGGTGACCAGTGTTTCCGGTGTGAGGTCAGGCCAGCGAAGCGGCAGCAACTTTTCGTTGAAGTCTCGCAGAGCCCTGACCGAGTTGAACTGCAACATTCTCGCGGGTAGCTGATCCAACATTAGAGTCAGGTGTAAATACTTCAGGTCAAATGGCGGGTCCTTGCGTAACAACAGGGCGTCAAAGTCTTCAAGCGGCAGGGTAATCACCGGACCGGTTATAAAAGGCTGCACCTGAAGACCCCGGATTCTTCAAGCCAGTAAACGCCATGACCGCGACCGAGTAGTTCTGTGATCAGGGCGAGGGAGGTTTCTGTTTCCAGATTGAGTGAGGCGTAGGGGTCCATCAAAAACAGAAAGCGGTAGGCCTTTGGGTTGATCCTGGTGTAGTTATCCATATTTCTAGTTCTATCGAATCATTCGTTTAAAAAAGTTTAAAAAAGGGTTTGAAAATTGGCTCAAAATTTATCGATTCGCGACCTGCACCGCTTTACTGACAACCTCCAGCGGCGCGCATGTCTGACAGCAGCAGTTGTCCACCAGGAAGTGGATCAGTGAATTCATATTTTCGTAGTCCGCCATACAATACAATGTCCGGCTCTCACGAAGTTGGTGAACCAGCCCGGACTGAACCAGCTTTGCAACATGGTGCGACAGGGTAGAGGCGGGAATATCCAGCTCTTTTTGTACACCTCCCACCGGGATGCCATCGGGACCCCGTTGAATCAGGAGTCGATAGATAGACAATCGGGTTGGGTTTCCCAGTGCTTCGAGCTGTCTTGCCGCGTATTCCAGTTTCATGGCGTTGATCTTAGTGTCATTAACGACGGCTTACAACTACATTTCGAGAAATATCGAAATGGCCTATTTCTCCAGCGCCAGCATGAACTTTGCCACCTCAAGTCTTACATCTTCTGCAATGTAGTTCTGGGGCGGCATCTCAGGATAGTCTTCCCGAACCTTAGTGGGGTTGGCGATGTATTTCGCCAACGCCTCGGGTCTGCCCTGGTACATGGCCTGAATCGCCAGCGTCGGTGGGCCAATCATTTTCGTGCCGTAAGCATGGCATCCGGCGCAGATGCCATAGTAGGCAGCCCGACCCTTTTCATCGGCGGCGATCTGCCTGACCGGTACCGGTTCCGCCAGGGTATAGGTTTTTGTATCTGCCGTTGAAGTTCTGGCACAGGTTTTGTAGTGGTCAATGCCAACAGCCTTGTAGCGGTTCTTATCCAGCACGCAGCCACTGCCACCCTTGCCCACATTGGCGATATCCACATACATCGCATCAGGCACAGTTGCCCGACGAGCCGCCAGTACTTCGGGCAGCGCCTTATTGCCGTTACCCCACATCATGTTATCCAGAATCTGGATTCGATCGGAATTCGGTTCTGATTCAGGGTCACTTCGTATGTCGGCAATATATTCCAGACCCGCTATCCCGATGCCGATAAATTCATTACCAGTAATGATGTTGTTCTCAACAACAACGTCATCTGAGGCCATGATGGTTATGCCGGTTCCCGGCGCAACAAAGGAGACGATGGAACCGGGAGTGGCAAAGTTCACATGGTTGTTGTTGACTACAAAATTGTTGCGCACAATGACATCAAAGGTGGTCTTGATCGGTAAACCTGGCGTGATAAAAACCAGAATGCCACCCGTGTTGTCGTGGACATAGTTTCCATCGACAATGGCATGGCGGGTATTTTCAATTTCGATGCCTGCAACGCTGTCGAATACCTCGTTGTGCAACACATCCACGTTGTCACTCATGCCAACGTAAATCGCCGCATCCTCGATACCGGAAAGTACGTTGTGTTCAATCAGGCCATTCTTGCCGAATTCGGGGAAGATGCCGTAAACACCCGCATCAATGATCCAGTTATTGCGAATCACAAAGTTGTTACCCGCCTGGCCCATAATGCCATTGCCTTTGAAATTAACAATTTTCAAACTCTCAACGGTGATACCGCTGCCAGAGTATAGAATGGCATCATTTCGAATCTTCTCACCCTCAAGGGTCGGCCATTGCCCGTCGACGATAACGCCCCGCAATGTGATGTTGTCCTTATCGATATACACCGTCTCCTTGTAGACTCCGGGCTCCACCAGAATCGTATCACCGGATTTGGCATCCGACACCGCGGACTGAATGGTCTGGCCCGGTTTGACCACGATTTCCCTGGCAGTTGTTGCAACACTCAACAGCAGACAAGCCATCGCAAGAATTAGATTAAAGTTAGGTCTCATTTCGTTTGTCTCTTTAATAGTGATTTCAGATTATCTCTTTACTACGCTAGTACGGGTTATTGAGATATTAATCGCCCGGTGCCAGATCCTCGACTGGCACACCGGGGATTTCGCCCACCGGCATTAATCCTGATGGTACACGTTTTGGTATCTGTGGCTGCATGGATTCGTCAGTCAGGGTGTGCAGGAATGTCACGAGCAGATCCAGTTCATGGTCCGCGAGATCCGGCTCCCAGATATGCCAGTGAATACTCAACTGTTCGTTTTCGGGTACCGCGTGACCCCTGCCCTTCGTATAAAAGCTCACGGTATCACGCAAGTCAGCAAAGTTGCCGGAATGCATGTATGGCGCTGTTGCTGCTATGTTGCGCAAGCTGGGAATCTTAAAACCACCCCGCTGGGTCGGTTCATCTGTCAGCTCTCCCTCACCCGCATCAAATGGCAGGCCTTCTGGTTCCGGGGACCCAATAATCGCGATCTCCTGGTTGGTGAACAAAGGCGGTGTATGACATTCCGCACATCTTGCAACAAAAGAGCGGAATATATTCAATCCCTCAATTTCCTCGTTGGTTAAAGCAGCATGATAACCGTGGGCGTATTGATCATAGCGACTGTTAAGTGAAATCAAAGAGGCCTCGAATGCGGCAATGGCGGTATACACCTCTGCAGCGATGATTCGGGATGACTGGAATGCGTCCTGGAACAATCGCCGGTAGACCGGGCTTGCGTTCAGGCTCGCCAATAGTTGTTTTTCGCTGTTTCCCATTTCGTCCACGGCATAGAGCGGACCCTGGACCTGCTCTTCGAGTGTTGTCGCTCTTGCATCCCAGAACAATCGATCGAGAAATCCGACGTTCCAAAGGGAAGGTGCTGACCGTTTCACAGGCTCGCCCGTTACACCAATACTCCGGCTCCTGCCATCGGCAAAGCCCAGGTCCGGATGATGACAACTGCCGCAGGACAGCGTCCCATCACTTGAAAGTAACGGGTCGAAGAACAAGTAACGACCCAGGTCTATCTGCTGCGGGGTGAAGCCGTCCCTAATCACCGGCAGACCTGTTTTGAGTCCACCCACGCCTGCATTCTGCAAGGAGTCGTAAAGTTGATACAGGTTTCTCAGGTAGCATCTGCCCGTAACCTGCTCAAAACCAGGCGGGCAGTCCGAATTGAGTTGAATTACTGACGATTCGTGGCCTTCATCGGAGGCTAGACCCGGGAAGCTGTACACGCAGGCAAAAAAGCAAACAAAGGCCCAGACCCAGCCGCAATCTCGATACTCCAGTTTTGTGCCTTTCATTGAGTCACATCCAGGTCACGAAGATAGGCAATAATATCCAGAATACCTTCATCACTCTGCAGTCGCTGCATGATAAATACCATCTGCGTGCCGTATCTGTCTTTCTCCGAACCTCCGCGAACGCCCGACTGGAATTTTTTTAATTGCGCGTCCATATACCAGTCATCGAGACCGGCAAGACCGGGTGCACCCAACGATTTGATACCCACACCTGCGGGACCGTGGCATGCGCCGCACAAATGACCATAGTATGCCTTGCCCTTACCGGCGTCACCCGACAGTAAAACCTCAGGGTTACTGTTTGGCAAGGCAGCCAGGCTCTCAGCCAGCTCTTCAATGATTTGGTCATCGAGCCCCTGGACGGCGACACGCATTTGATAACCCTCAATATCGGCCGTATCCGCACCACGAATACCGTCACGAAAGTAGCGAAGTTGGCGGGAGAGATAGACAGGGTCCAGGTTGGAAAGTGATGGCGCCTTCAGCGCCTTGTTTCCTGTCGCGGAAGGTCCGTGGCAGGCCAGGCAGGGAGCCAGTTCAGGCGTGGTATCGGCAAAGGAATCTGCCACAAAGCCTGTGTTCACCAGGGTAAGTAGAACAGTGCCAAGTAAAACAGTGTTAAGTAAAAAAAGGGGAAATCTGCCCGGTTGGCGCATTACAATCCGGCCTCTGCCAGCTTAGGAAGCTCAATTTATGTACTTGCTGGCTTAAAAAAAAACCGCGCCGGATTGTAACGGACTGCTGCAAGGTGGTAAAGAGTCTAGTGTAGTGTCTGTATTATCAGTGGGTTGTTGACCCATTACTGTTACTTGCGTTCGAGTCGTCCTCAGCAGGCTTATCAACAACAGGCTTAACGACAACTTCGTCTTCATCAGTCGATGCTGTGGCCGCTTCGGCTTCCACCTCGTCTGATTCTGCTTCGTCGATTTCTGAATAGTCATCGTCATCTTCACTATCCAGCCAGACATCGCCACCGGGTTCCTCGTCCGGCCAGGGTGAAAAAGGAAAGGGGTGTAGCTCGGTGCTAAATGTCTGAAATTCGAGCATCTCCAAAACGTAAAAGCTCAGATTTCTTCCGAAACGCAGCAGTTGCTCATTGGCCCGACCATTGACCAGAATCGCAAAAAACTGGAACAGCACCAGCAGAATAGTGATTATCTTTGCGATGCCGAATGCTATTGCAAACAACACCATGTAAAGCGCACGTGACCAGATGTCACTGCTCGTCATATTTCTTCTGGTTTTTTCTTCCATCTTCTCTTCTCACCTTTGATACATTGAATGCATCTGTTCAGAGCAATTTTGATACCAACATGTTTAATCGTTACTTATCAAAGACTTACTCTTTCAAACAGATAGCAATATTGGCCAAGCACACCAAATTATTAGTGTTTTCACTCCTTTTAACAGCGACTACTCCTCCACTGCCAGCGTTTTCTCCACAACTCTTGCAAAAAAACTTGCACCGTAAACAAGGGCTTCATCGTTAAAATCATAATCGTGGTTATGCAGTGAGTGGCTTTCGGACCCATTGCCCAGGTTCAGGTAGCAACTGGGAATCTGTTCCGACATAAAGGAAAAGTCTTCTGAGCCTGTGCCCGCTTGACCCTCGCGGGCAACGTTAGCCTCACCGACGAGCTCATCGCAAATACCCGCCGCTATTTCAGAGACCCTGGCGTCATTCATGACCGGGTGAAAGATGATCCGAAAATCCACCTCACCAGTCGCTCCATGGGCAGAACAGAGGCCATTGACCATTTCGGACATGCGTTCTTCGATATGTTGCATCAGTGACATATCCAGCGTACGAACTGTCCCTGCCAGACGGGCAGAGCCTGGAATCACATTGTAGGCGTCCCCGGCATGCATCTGTGTGATAGACAAAACTGCCGTTTGGGTGGGCCTGGTATTGCGGGAAACAATCGATTGCAGCGCCACGATCAGCTCGCCTGCGACAATCACCGGGTCAATACCCTGGTCCGGAAATGCACCGTGGGAGCCTTTACCGGTAATCTCAATATCAAAAAACGCCCCGGCCGCCGTCCTGATACCAGCAATCGCCGCGAAACTGCCCACCGCCAGCTTCGGTGCATTGTGCATGGCATAAAGGGTGTCACAGGGGAACTGCTCGAACAGGCCATCCTCTATCATGGCCTTTGCGCCACCTATACCTTCCTCCGCTGGTTGAAAAATAAAGTTCACCTGGCCTCGAAAGTCCTGATTGTTCGCCAGGTATTTTGCGGCGGCCAACAGCATCGTAGTGTGGCCATCATGACCACAGGCGTGCATCGTGCCCTGTTTGGTGGATTTGTAATCGAACGTATTGCGTTCCAGAATTGGCAGGGCGTCCATGTCGGCCCGCAAACCAATCGAGCGGGTTTCATTACCCACCTTGAGGACGCCGACAACGCCAGTTTTTCCTATCCCTCGAAATACCTCAATGCCGAACTCTTCCAGCTTGCTGGCAACGAAATCGGCAGTACGATTCTCTTCGAACCCAAGTTCCGGATGGGCGTGGATATCTCTTCGCCAATGGGTGATCTCTGTGTGCATTGAAACGATTTCGTCGATAAGTGACATGTGGTTCCTTTGATATTGAGTCAATGTTATTGAGCTATTAGTGGCATCGAGGGATACCTCAGCGTTCGATGGTAACACCCTGCTTGAGGAGCACTTCAACCTGATCTGTGCTAAAACCCAGTTCATCCAACAAGGCGCGTGTTTCTGTCGCGAATGGTGCAGTAGCGCCTTGTGGTTTAAAACCCTGTCCATCCAGCTTCACCGGGGGCGATAAGGCCCTGAACCTGCCCGCAGTGGGATGATCCAGCACATAGAACATATCGTTTGCTTCAGCCTGTGGATCCTCAAACAATTCTAACGGGAATTTTACGGTGGACACGGGCACACCGGCTGATTCGAGAATCCCCAGCCAGGCATCACTAACCTTAGCCCTGACAATCGCCTCCACTTCGAGCTTTAGCTGATCGTAATCGTCGACCCCGTCCATCGTGAAACCCAATGCTTTCATAAACCTTGACTGTAGCCCCCTGCTCGCGCAGGCAATGGCTATACTGCCATCAGCAGTATCATAAACACGAAAAAAAATTGCCCTCAAAGCTGGCATTCTGGCTGAGGGCTGGGCAGCAATTTGCGTCTCGAACGTTGCGCCATCGATTCGCTGTTGGTTAATACCCTTGATTATTTCCTGGTGTTTTTCCCGGTCAAGATCTTCAGAGCGCACAAGCTGATTATTCGCCAGGGTCATGGCGGATTGCATCAAACTCACATCCACCACACCGCCTCTACCAGTTCTCTCCCTGCGAAACAGCGCTGAGCTGATTCCAAATGCCAGCGACATTGCGGCCATGTAATCGGAAATTACCGGATCACCAGGTGCCGGTCGGCCGTCAACAATTCGACCCATGGCGGCCATCAGGCCACTGCGAGCCTGCACCACAATATCCATCGCCGACAGGTTGGCATCAGGGCCCTGCTTACCAAATGGCGTGATCTCACCAATAATCAATTGTGGAAACCGACTGACCAACGAGTCGGAATCAATGCCCATTTTCTGCGCAAGACCGGGTCGAAAATTCATCAGCACAACATCCGCCCAGTTAAGCAGCGAATCGATGACCGGTTTCGCATTCTCTTCACTGAGTTTCAATGGCAGGCAATGTTTGCCGCGATTGCGCGACACAAATATGCGTGACTCGAAGGGGACGATCTCCCCCATGCGCCGATTCGGGTCCCCGCTCGGGGATTCAACTTTAATAACCTCAGCGCCGCCTTCAGCGAGCAGCTGACCACAGAAAGGCACCGCAACAAACTGGCCAAACTCGACGACTTTGATATCCCGGAAGGGTTGTGAATCAGACATGGATTTTTGATTACATTGACTAATTGTTGGTTGAGTATATCTGGATATCCTGTTCAATGGGTTTGCCGCACTGTTTATTTTTCTGACCTGCAACGGTTACCTTTCACTGAAACTCGCAAGGGGATGTCCTGCAAACTCGTCGACATGATGGCACGCGTACTGATACAGTCATCCTCTTATCCTAAAGAACCCTCATGGAGTCGAGTTATGTCTGCCCTTGCCCACTTATCCGCACTGGAACTGGCTCAGAAAATACGAGACAAAGAAATTACTTCAGTCGAGCTAACCCAACTTTACATTGACCGGATCGAGGAGTTTGACGGTGACATCAACGCCGTCGTGGTCCGAATCTTCGACGACGCCCTCGCATGCGCCAGGCGTGCCGATGAAGCAATCGCCGCAGGTGAAGAAGTGGGGCCCTTGCATGGGATACCCATGACGATCAAGGAATCCTACGTTATCGCTGATACACCTTCTACCTGGGGAGTCGAAGCCTTTCGCAACAATGTAGCGAAGCAGGACGGGCTTGCGGTACAGCGCTTTCGCAATGCAGGCGCACATTTCCTTGGCAAGACCAATGTGCCGGTGGATCTGGGTGACTTCCAGAGTTACAACCCGATCTATGGCGCAACCGGCAACCCCTGGGATACAACGCGTACCCCTGGTGGGTCATCGGGTGGCAGTGCAGCCTCGTTAGCAGCCGGATTTTCTGCGCTTGAGGCTGGTTCGGACATCGGCGGATCTATCCGTAACCCGGCACATTTTTGTGGCGTTTATGGGCACAAACCCACCTACGGCATTATCCCAATGCAGGGCCATGAATTAGTTGCTGGTATACCCGAGGCAGACCTTTCGGTGTGTGGACCACTCGCCCGAAGTGCCGACGATTTACATGTGGCACTTGATATCATGGCTGGTCCCGCCGAACGCGAAGCCCTTGGCTGGCAACTTTCCCTGCCCGGGGCGGACTTCGAGAACCTGAAGGACTTAAAAGTAGCTATCTGGCCCACTGACGAAATTGCACCGGTGTCAAACGAAACCGCAGAACGAGCCACGATGGTGGGCGAGACCCTGGCGAAGCTCGGTGCTACAGTGTCAGATACCGCACGACCTGATATCGACTTGCCGTTAGCCCAGAACAATTACCAGACCTTACTTACCTCTGTCATGACAGCCGCCATGACCGATGAAGCAGTTAAGGAAGCAGAAGCACACGTGGCTGCGCTGGACCCGAACGATATGTCGAGCAATGCGGTCAATGCCCGGGCCGCCGTTCTGCCTCACCGGGATTGGATTCGAACCAATACCCGGCGAGAAAAACTTCGCCGTGCCTGGAGCCAGTTCTTCGAGACCTGGGATATTCTGATCTGCCCACAAATGGCGACAACCGCATTCCCCCACGACCACAGTAGTTTCGCCGACCGAACAATAGAGGTCGATAACATCACACAACCTTATTTCCAACAGGTGTTCTGGGCAGGCATGATCGTTAACGCTTACCTGCCCAGCACAGTTTTCCCGACTGGCCCCTCACGGGAAGGCTTACCAATTGGGTTGCAGGCAGTCAGCGCTCCATATCGAGATCATCGTACCATTAAGTTTGCCAGCCAGCTTGCGAGGGAAATTGGGGGTTTTGTACCGCCACCGAACTACGCGTGAACTGAACGATGCACCCGGGAGTCGGCTAAAAACCAGCCACTCCCTAATCCAGTCGCTTATTAAACCGCATCGTCGCAAACAACATACCTGCGACGAAAAACACCAGCAACGGCCACATCTCAGTGGTGAGTTCCACCAGTGGTGCCTCTTTGATCACGATGCCCCTGACGATTCGCAGGAAATGAGTGAGGGGAAAAATCTCGGCAAAATACTGCACAGGCCTGGGCATTCCTTCAAACGGAAACATAAATCCGGACAACAGCAACTGAGGTAGAAACGTCATAAAGGTGAGTTGGAAAGCCTGGAATTGTGTGCTCGCGACGGTGGAAATAATCAAGCCCAGGGTCAGGACGCTGGGCACAAATGCGCCGACACTCAGGTAGAAGTCCAGCAGTGATCCTCTCACCGGCAGATCGAACAGCCAGACCCCAAGACCCAGGATGAGCGACACCTGGACATAGCCGATGATGATGTAGGGAAATATCTTACCAGTCATCAATTCCAGTGAAGTCACCGGGGTCGTGATTAGCAGCTCCAGGTTACCGCGTTCGCGTTCACGCACAATCGCAATCGAAGTAAACAACACCATGGTCAGTGTCAGTATGACACCACAAAGCCCCGGTACAATAAAAAGCGCTGAGCGCCGTTCCGGGTTATAGAGTGAATGTACCTCAAAAGTCAGTTTTGAATCAGTCTGGTTCACAGGGTCAATGGGCAGCAAGGCCAGCGCTTTCGCCGCTCCCAACACCACGGGGTCACTGTCATCGATTAACAATTGCGCCAGGGGACGCTGACCTTGGGCCAGGCGCTGTTCAAAGTCCTGCGGAATGTATATTCCCACGGCGATTTCCCCGCGGGATATCATCCGTTCCAGCTCCCAGGGACTACCCGCCGCTGTTAGCTTGTCAATTACCTGGCTCGCTCGTGCGGCAGCAACCAGTGCCCTGGATGCACTGGTATTGGATTCATCCACGACCGCTGCAGATAGATTTCGCACATCGTTGTTAATCGCGTACCCGAACAGCAATGTCAAAATTACGGGAATGCCTGCGATCATACCGCCTGTGAGGCGATCCCGGCGCAAATGACGGATCTCCTTCATGGCGATTGCCCGCACCCGCCTGAGTGAAAAATTCATGGCGGTACCAACCCGTGAGTCGCCATCACGAACACATCCTCAAGATTGGGTACGACCACCTGCAGCTCTGCCACCAGGTTGTTTTGCGCAAGTTTCGAGCTAATCATTTCAACGGGAGCCGCTTCAGCGGGATCGATCAATGCGTGCAGTCTCGTGCCCAACTGTGCGACATCAATCACTGACGATAATTGCATCAGCACCTGGCGTACTCTGCGAGCCTGATCACTCTCGATTTCGATGACAGTGGCGGCCAGGTTATCTTTCATCTGCATCGGTGAGCCACTCGCCACGAGCGCCCCCTTATCCAGGATCGCCAGCCCGTGGCAACGCTCCGCCTCATCCATAAAATGCGTGGAAACCAGAATCGTCGTTCCCTGATCTACCATGTCAAACAGGAACTCCCAGAACTGACGCCGACTTTCCGGGTCAACCGCACTGGTTGGTTCATCGAGAAAAAGGAGATCCGGCTCATGCAAGGTCACCGCAGACAGGGCAAGCCGCTGCCTCTGGCCACCACTCATGGTACCCGCCAGTTGGCCTGCCTGCTGATCAAGTGCGAAACGATCAAGTACCTTGTCGATACGCTCATCCCGCACACGCCGACTAAGGCGGTAGATGTCGCCCATAAATCGCAGGTTCTCAAGCACAGTCAGGTCATCATATAAAGAGAACCTCTGGGTCATATAGCCAATTCTTTGTTTCAGTACCTCTGGTTCCTTCCGCACATCGATACCCAGTACGCAGGCATTACCTTCAGACGGAGTCAACAATCCACACAACATTCGAATGGCTGTCGACTTACCAGAACCGTTGGGGCCCAGAAACCCATAGACCGATGCATGAGGGATGCTCAGATTAACATGGTCGACCGCAACCAGGTTGCCAAATTCGCGAGTGAGGTTGGTGGTTTCAATGGCTATATCACTCATTCAGGCAAATCCGGAAACCTCACTTCAACAGGTACGCCGACGGGAAGATCGTTTTGATCAATGTCAGGATCTGCATCCAGGTCAACTTCTGCCAGATAACTCAAGCGCGAGCGATCATATTGGTTGAGTGCAAAATACGGGGTAAAGGCTGCCGCACTCGATATCCACCGCAGATGTCCCTGCAGGGGTTCCGCCTTGCCATCCAGGCGGACCTCCGCCCTGCTGCCGGTTTTCAACTGTACTCGCAAAGGTTCTGAAACGAACACCCTGGCATAGGTTCTGCCACTGGCAAGCAGGGCAACAACGGTCGCGCCCGGGTTAGGACGTTCGCCAATTTCAAATGGCAGCGCTTCTACAAGGCCAGCCAAAGGCGCTTTTGTGGTCGCGCGAGCCAGCGTAATTTCAATATCACGGACAACAGCCACCGAAGCAGTATGTCGGGACCTGGCCTGGTCAATGTCTTCTGAACGTGTGCCTTCGAGCAGCTCATCGAGGCTCGCGCTGGTTTCCAGCACTTTTGCCTGCGCTTCATTGTAGCCACCTTGTAACAAATCAACCCGATTCTGGGAAGCAAGTTTACGTTCGACCAGAGAGAGTGCACGATCAAGTTCGCCCTTGATGGTTTGCAACGCACTGTTGGCAGCCACCAGGCGGGCTCGCGATGCGGATATCTGCTGTTGGCGTGGACCCGCTTCGGCGGCCACCAGCGCAGCTCTGGCAACCGCTTCATCGGCGCTCGCCTTTTCCAGTGCGACCTTGGCACGGCTGGTGTCCTGCTGGATCAATACCGTGCCCACTTCCACTAAATCGCCTTCCTGAACAAAAACCCGCGTAATCGGCTCATGGGTTTCAGCGGTGAGTTCGATCCGGTCTTTTTCAAGGGTGCCTAAAGACGCCACCTCATTATTGCTGACATCACAACCATGTAGCACCATCAAAGACGACAAGGTTGCCAGGGTAAGGAACTTGTGCATATTTGCCATTACCATCGGTCACGTTCGGAGTAATAAATATATCTTACTCTTGCTCGCCAGGAAATGGACATCAGCGGGAAACCTGGATGACCGACATATTCCTGGGTCCCAAAGCCGATGCCAGTCGGGCTCGGCCGAACGCAAGGATGCCCGTACTTGGCAGGCCATGTTAGTATCCTCAATAAAAAGGGGAAACTCCCAATGGATCTCGAAACATGGTCTTGGCTATTCTTGATTTTGTATGTTGGTGTAATGATCGCGTTTGGCTATATTGGCAGCAAGCGGGTCGAGAGTGCTGACGACTTTGCCACTGCCAGGGGCAGTTACGGTCCGTTTTTTCTTGCCCTGGCTTTCGCCGCAACCACTGCCAGCGGTGCAACGTTTTTAGGTAGCCCGGCGCTGGCTTATCAATGGGGAATGCCTGCGGTGCTGGGCAATTTCCTATACCCCATCAGTTTATATTTTGGCGTGCTGATTTCCATGCGTTTAATCGCCTCGAGTGGTAACCGGTTCGGCAATCGCTCAATCCCCGAATATCTGGGAGATCGATATCAGAGCGACGGTATACGGATACTGGTTTCAGTATTTTCCCTGATGCTGCTGTTTTACCTGGCAGGCCAACTGGTTTCAGGCCTGGTAATGTTTGAGACAATGCTGGGTCTGTCGAACGCCTGGGCATTGTTCATCACCACCGTTGTACTGATGATCTATGTGACCATGGGAGGGGCTCACGCCGATATTCTAACCGATGGTCTGCAAGGCGCGATGATGCTTATCCTGGGTATTGTGGTCATCCTTATGTTTCTGTTCGGCGTCGGTTTCGAAGGGGGATTGCCAGAAGTTATTGAGAAGGTCGAACTTTCCGACCCCAGACATATCGCCATAATCAATCCTGCGACACCGCTTTATCATTCCTGGTGGGCAATCACTGCTATATTGCTTGCCCATCTGCCCCTGGGGCTGCTGCCCCACATCGGCAACAAACTGTGGGCCTTAAAAGGAGAGGCGAATCAGCGCCGGTTTGTAAAGCTCGCGTTTACCATTGGGTTAATCATGGCCATGCTGGTTCTAGGGGGCATTTTGGCCCGTGGATTGTTTGACGATGCATTACTTGCCTCAGGAGCAAACCCCAACCAGGCTCTTCCCCTGCTGTTTATAGAAGTTTTTCCTACCTGGCTCGCGGCACTGGTTGGCGTTGGCATTCTCTGCGCGATCATGTCAACGGCAGATGGCCTGGTGATTTCATCATCACAAATTATCGCCAACGACCTGTATCGGCGCAGCATCGTGCCACATCTGGCATCAAAACCCGATGAAGAAGAAGTTGATCGACGGGTATTGCAGATCAGTCGCTGGAGTACGGTAATCGTACTGATCCTGTGTGCCGGTATGGCCTGGATGTTGATGGATCAAAACATCGCTTTGATTGTATGGATCGGCACAGGGGGAATGATGGCCGCATTTGCAGGCCCACTGGTGATGGGCGCACTCTGGCGCGGAGTGACAAAAACCGGTGCTTATGCAGGGCTGATCTCCGGTATGACAATATTCATTATCCTCCACAGTGGCATATTGGACCCGACCTGGTTTGCCGGTTCGCCACTGTTCGGCGTCGTCACCTGGTTACAGGGTGAAGCACCGAACCCGTTTTCCTGTTCGGCGATGGGTGAAATCGTCTCCGTCGCCACCACCTGGGCAGTGTCCAGACTAACCCAGCCCCTGGACGAACGTCATGTTGAGGGTATGTTTGGGACCGAAACATCCTGAACAAATCCCGTCGCAAGGCAGGGGGTTGTTCATCAACATTTTTTGGCGGCTACTTCTTTTTCACGGGTTTACGTGCCTACGATGCGCTTTGTGGCGCTGATCTGCCTTCGCAGGCCAATTGTCCACCACAAGTACCCTAAAAAGACCCTTCGGCACCTTTCGCACGCATCTTACACCCTTTAACTTCTATACTCGTATTCACTAATCAATGACTAACCTGTACTGAGTTCATAGTACCTGATGTCCAGCCAACTCCAAGCCCAGCCTCCTCTTACTAATAGGCGCCCGCGAATTCTATTCGTTGATGATTCACGTTTGATTCGTGCCGCCGCATTAAAACTGTTCAGTGACGAATACAACGTGGTGCTCGCCGAAGACGGCCAACAAGGCTGGGATAGATCATCACCGACCAGAGTATTCAAATAGTATTCACTGACCTCGTGATGCCCGAACTCGATGGTTTTGAACTACTGGATCTAGTTCGTACTGCCAGTATCGAGCGCATCCGCAAAATGCCTGTGATTATTGTCACCGACGCCACGGGAAGCAGCGACGCAAAAGACAAAGCCTACGAAATGGGGGCAACCGATTTTATTGCCAAACCATTTGATGCAACGGATATCAATGCCCGCGCCAGTTCCCTTTTACGCAATCAGGTGCGCAGCAGCAGCAGACCGGAAGGGATCCTGAATGACCCCCTGACCGGGTTACTGAACAAGCGAGGTATTTTCAGAGAACTCGAGACAGAAATTAATTTCAACACCCAAAACAATGAGAGTCTGGTCGTACTACATATTGAAGTCGACGAGTTCAAAGAGCTTTTTATAAGGATTGGTCGCACCAGTACAGAGAGGATTCTCGACAAGGTCGCCAATGTTATTTGCAGCGAAATAGACGCGGATGGTTCAGTGGCACGTGTTGGACTCTCGAGCTTTTCGGCATCTCAGCCGGACACCGACTCGGATCAGGGAATTTTAATTGCACGCCGAATAGGAAAAGCGATCAGTAACTTCCGGGTGAAACTTAAGGGACGCGTCTTACCTGTGAGCGTTTCGTCGGGTATCTGTAGGTCGACCAGGGTGCCTCCGCAGACTCGGCGGTGGTACTGGAAATAGCCCTGGAAGCAAGAGGACACTCGATCGCCAAGGGCTTAAGCCAGGTTTCCTCCATCAGCCTGCACGACTACCAGAAGAAAGCCCGACTACACAGCGACCATACCATCTCTATCGACGAAGTGCTTAAGGAACTTCGTACTGGCTGGGTAACCGGAGTCGAGGAGCGCATGGGATTTATACTCAACGAGCTAAAGCCCATCTTTACCCTGATGACTGATGCGGAAAAAGAGCGCTTTATAACCAAGGCATAGCTCTATCAGAACTAGAATCGCGATTCCGTTATCCAGACATCCATTCGTGCTGTACTCGTCTCAAAGTCCGCATCCACCATTGCATCCGAACTACCCTGCGCGGCAAGCGCAGCCTTGAGTCCATGCAGCGACCAGACATTGTGGGGGTGGTCTGCCAGTTCTGTTCGATATTCCTGCTCTGCCTCAGCGTAGCGTTGCGCTTCCATCAGCGCAGCACCGAGCCAGTGGCGGGCCGCGTACGGGATTGGTTCGGGCTCGTCATAGGGTTGCTGGTCATCCAGTTCAGCGGCGCGCTGAAATGCAGCAATGGCACCATTCAGGTCACCTGCCTGAAGAAGAATCTCACCTTCGAGGATGGCAGCAGACAAGCCCATAAGCTGGCTGATTTTGTGGAAGCGAAATTTCGCTGATTGATTTTCAGTCAGGGCCTGCACCTTCGCAAGGTACTCATTCGCCAGGCCCGGATCCCCGTTGCGTACAGCTGCATAACCCTGGGCAAAATCCCAGTAGCCCCCCGGGACTTTTCCTTCCGGCCGAGAAGTGACTTGCGGAATCTCATCGAAACGACCGAAGCGCAACAAGGTCAGCACCTGGTACATGCTGTTGTTGCTGAGTTTCGCATAATCTTTACCCGCCTGCGTTGCGACGGCGCCCTGGCCATCCATCGATGCAGCGAACAGCAGCATGTGCAGATTATGTGTGGGTCCATAGGAAAAACCCTGGTTCTTCGTCGCCTTTAAATCCGAATGTGTGGCAGCCATGTTGGCCCGTACTGATTTACCCCAGTAGCCCACCTCATTCCAGGTGTGAGATGGCATGTGCTGAATATGGCTTGCAACCGGAATTGCCGCACCCAGGAAGTCTGCACATTCGAGGGCGAGATCAGGTCTCTGACTCGATTCCGTTGCATGGATGTACAGGTGGCAGGCACCTGGATGTTTGTTATTTTCTGCCAGCACTCCCCGCAACACACTATGAAGGTGAATAAGATCCGGGTCTTCAATATCTCGATGACCGAGCCTTTCCTCAAGTAAAAACAGCGACACAGCGTAAACGACGGCTACATCCTGATGGTCAGGATATTTCTCGTATACAACCTTCATGCGTTCGGCGAACCCTTCGTCGACCGGACGTCGATCATCCGGATCATAGTCAGCGGGATACCGATCCCGAGCGGCCATAATCAGGTCGCGTTCCAGTTCAGTGGCATTGCCGGAAAGCTTCACCGCTTTTTCAATGGCATCATGGGCATAGGGCGCCTTTTGCTGACTCATGCCGCCATTGAGAAAAGAACCCAGTGCGAATGCCTCACCCCAATAGCACATGGCGCAGTCGGGATCTATGAGCCGAGCCTGACGAAAACTTCTCGCCGCGTCATTAACGCCGTAGGCGTAACGCATTTGCAAACCCTGTTTAAAGTAATTCTGCGCCATGTCGCTGTTGGTGGTAATCACCCAGGTGTGAGGTCCCAGGGCAGCAGGAATATAATCGATGGGTTTTTGAAAGACAGAGACATCGTCACTGCCCATGTTCATACCAGCATGAGCGTCGGGTTTTTCTTTCATGCCGGTACAGGCTGCTAACCCCAGGGCAAGGCACAACAATAAGACAAAATCTTTCATTTTACTTTGGGATTCCGGGTCAAACCATCATCTGTTCTGAAGCATAACCCCGGCAAGATTCCCGGTAGGCTCTCCATCCTGCATAAAGACCTGGCCATTCACCAACGTGGTCTGATATCCACTGGCACGCTGTACATAACGCCCCGCTCCATGAGGAAAGTCATAGACATATTCCGGCAACCCCAAATCAAGTTGCTCAAGGTTGATCACATTGACGTCGGCATACATTCCAGGGGCAAGTGTGCCACGTTCTTTAATGCCAAAAATAGCAGCCGTGTCTGACGTCCAACGGCGAATGGCATCTTCGATCGATAACAGGCCTCTTTCCTTCACCCAGTACTTAAGCAGCCATGTTGGCTGGCTGGCATCCATTATCTGACCAACATGAGCGCCAGAATCAGCAAGGCCCATGGCAACAACCGGCTGTTTCAGCATGGATTCAACCGCTTCCATGCGCTGGTTCAGGAACGAAAAGGTAAATACTGCCTTGCCGTCGGTTTCAAGGCTGATATCCATAAATGCGGTGACGGGATCGACACCCCTTTGCCGTGCATGTTCTGCGAGCGACGCTGACGGGTCCATGTCGTAACGTACCTGTTCTGGCAGCAGAACGAATAACTTTTCCAGGTCCAATTGGATTTCATCCAGATTGACGTCGTCAAGCAGTCTTTGCCGCTCATCCTTATCAGCAAGGATTGCGAGTTTTTCTTCTGCCGATAATTTTTTCAGGGCGCGCCAGGCAGGGAATGCATCAAACGGTGTTCGGTGCAGAAAGGCCATTAACGAACCAATCCCTCTCGACGTTGTTTGTGGCCTGAGTTTTGCGCCACTGGCATTTTCCTCTTCTGAAAAATCAATGACGGACTGGTATAACCGGGGCCGACGATCACTCTGGGTAAGGCCAAAAGTTATGTTGACATCGTTCTGACGTGACAATTCACCCATCCAGGCGATTTCAGCACGGGTGTTATCGAGTTGCTGGTTATCACGTTCGCCTAATCTTGCCGCCGCTTCAAACACACCTCGACCGGCTTTACCCATCACCTCACCAATCGCCAATAACTCTTCCGGCTGGGCGTAGGTGCCTGGCACTGGTCTGCCATCAGGAATCTTATGCATAAAGGTTCTTGAGGTAGAAAACCCAAGTGCGCCCGCATCAATGGCCTCTTCTACCAGCACTTTCATTTTCTGAATATCCTCCTCCGTGGCTGGCGCTTCATCGAGGCTGCGCTCTCCCATGGCGTGGTAGCGTACTGCGCAATGGCCTACCATACCGCCCACATTTACACCCTTTGCCATTTGATCAATCGAAGCAAGATATTCACCGTAGGTTTCCCAATTCCAGGGTAAACCTGTTTGAATGGCTTTTTTGGGGATATCCTCGACGGACTCCATGAGTTCAGCCAGGTACTCCCGATCCTCGGGTTTGCAGGGTGCAAAACTAACGCCGCAATTACCCATGACGACCGATGTAACGCCGTGATAACAGCTTGAAGAGGCAATTGGATCCCAGGCTAACTGGGCATCCAGGTGAGTATGAATATCAACAAAGCCTGGCGTCACGTAGGCACCCTGTGCATCTATTTCTTTTGCGGCAGACCCCGTGATCTCGCCAATAGCAGCAATTCGATCACCCTTGATTGCAACGTCTGCCTTGCGGGGGACGGCGCCTGTACCGTCAACCACTGTTCCATTTCTGATCACGATATCGTAGTCCATCTGCCTTTCCTCTTGTTGGGATTACTTTTTTTCATTTTTCAATACCGTGTTATCTACCAAATTCAGGGTGGTGTCAAACTCAACACCAGGCATTCACAGAGACCCCGCCGACCGGATCATCATTGCCACCACAAAAGAACTGGATTGCCCATTGGTAACCGCCGACGCAAGAATCGGGTGCTACGGGTTTATTGAAATTATTTGGTAAACCCATCAATCCGGCATGTTATGGTGTTTGCAGAGGCTTAATAGAAGGTAGAAAAACGGGAGTATCACATGCCAGAGACTCTTGACGCCAGGTTGCGCATTGGCGTCTGCTACGATTTTCGCAATCCACCGGATTCCGGCGTTTCCGATCAACACCTCTATGCAGAAATCATGGAACAGGTGCAATGGCTGGATCGCATCGGCGCGGACCTGGTCTGGTTTACGGAGCATCATTTTGTTGACGATGGTTACCTGCCAAGCTGGATACCGGTGGCCGCGGCGATGGCAGCAGTAACCAGTCATGTTCGATTCGGAACCGATATCTGCCTGATGCCATTTAATCACCCTATTCGCCTGGCTGAGGACCTGGCCGTGCTGGATAACCTGTCGGGTGGGCGGGTCGAGTTAGGTTTGGGAATGGGCTACGCGCCCCATGAATTTCGTGGCTTTGGCTTCCCGGTGGGTCGACGGGTGTCGTTGATGAATGAAGGGATCGAGGTCCTGCAACACTGCTTCAGCGGTGAACGGTTCAGCTATCACGGCAAACGTTATCAATTTGAAGATGTAATTATTACACCAGGTTATGTTCAGGCCGGGGGACCACCCCTGTGGATCGCCGCCATGTCAGAAGCCGGTGCCCTGCGCGCAGCCCACTACAATACCAATTTTTTGCCGCAGGGATTGAAGAAGAAATCTTTTGATCCCTGGGTAGACGCATTGAACAAGGCTGGGCGTAACGTGGCAGATTATCGCATCGGTATTATTCGCAGCATCCTGGTGACCGATGATCGAAATACCGACTGGCCAGTGATCCGGGCTGCCGAGAAATACCGTATGCAACTCTACCAGCGTTTTTTTAAGGAGAGTGGTGAGGGCTTTGGAGATCGGGGTGAGCCGGTACCCCAGACGTGGATAGTGGGTAACGTTGACGAATGTGTTGATCAGCTTAAGGCTTTTATCAGCGACTTCGGCATTACGGATATTGTCAGCATGGCTGTCCCACCCGGGCTCAGGGCCGAGCAAATGACAATGAGCCTGGAAAAACTGTTTCAGGAAGTCGTGCCAAGGTTAAAGCAGGAACTGACGGAGGAAGCGTTATGAGTTACGCGGGCGAAAAGTTGATACTTGATGCAGACAGCCACCTGATGGAATTGCCGGACTTTTTGTCACGTCATGCAGACCCGGCGGTTCGGGATCTGATGCCATCATTTGAATTCGAGCGCCTGACTGTCGAAGGTGTCAGGTTTGGAGGCGATGCCCCGGAACATCCTCCGGAAACCGTTGAGACGCTAATATCCCTTGGCGACAGAATAACCTGGGGTCCGAAATGGCACGACGCCCTGGGTTCGTTTAACGGCGGGGAACGCGCTATTGCGCTGAATCTGCTTGGTTTCAAACGCCAGGTAATCTTCTCCAGCTTCTGTGCCGGTAAGGTGTTCGACTGTGAGGAGTCCCTGCGATACCCAACGGCCCGTGCCCACAACAGTGCAATGGCAGAGTTCTGTTCGGCAGATCCTAGGTTGTTCGGGGTCGCCATGGTAACACTGGATGACCCTGCCGCTGCAGTGTTGGAAATCAAGCAGTGTATTAAGGAAGGACTGAAATCTGTCTGGATTCCTGCCCGGGCGCCGGGTGGGCGCTCACCGGGCCACTCTGCTCATGATCCCATCTGGCGATTGCTGTCAGAGAACAGCCTGCCGTTTCTGCTGCATGTTGGCAGCAGCACTTTGAGTATTGCTGACGAATGGATGAACGATGGCTTCTCCGAGCGACAAAGTGCCAGGGGTCGCGCCGAGGTCATTGGTTCAAAAGACCTGACGGTTATTTTTCAGGACACGTTACGATTTTTGTCAGTACTGGTGCTTGACGGCGTCCTCGAAAAATTTCCTGATCTGCGTGGTGGAGCGATTGAAATCGGTGCCGGTTGGGTACCGGATATGATCAGGCGACTCGACCATGCCGCAGACATCTGGAAGAAATCCGAGCCACATCTGGCAACTATGAAGCGCAAGCCATCGGAACAGATTCGCCAGCAATTGCGCTTTACTCCCTACCCCTTCGAAGATGTAGGCATGCTGATTGAGCAATCGAATCCCGACCTGTATCTGTTTTCATCGGACTATCCGCACGCTGAAGGCGGCCGTGATCCCATTGGCCGATTTTCCAAATCTCTCATGCACCATAGCCAGGATACACAAGATGCTTTTTTTCAGCATAATTTCAGAACCCTTTACCCCCATGTAGAATGACATATTGACACTTTAACGTTATAACGCTAAAAAGTTCATCGCCATTCGGCACCAGGGATATCATGGGGATTCTAACGTCAGCTACGAGACCCTGCTAAAAGACCTGAAGAAACATGGCAAAATATGAGCTTCGATTTAAAAAATCGATTGCCAAAGACTTAAGAAAGATACCCAGCCAGGATGTAAAAAGAACACTCGATCGAATTAATCTACTGGCGGAAAACCCACGAGGGCCCGGTTGTATCAAAAATTGCCGGTGACAGCCGATATAGAGTTCGATATGGTGTTTATCGGATTCTCTATCAGATTGCCGACAACGAATTGATTATCTTCGTTGTGAAGGTGGCACATAGATCAAAAGTCTGCAGGGCAATCTGATACTAACAAGCCGCTATGCGTTGTCTAGTGTTCCAGTTTAGCGGCTTCCAAAGCAGCTTCAGCCTTGCGATCAGCAATAGCTTTTTGAATCTCGGCAAGCCTCTGCCGGTTAATCTTGTATCGGCCATAGAAGAACATTGATGCCAGGCCGGGCACCATGGCCATGGGTCCATACACAAGACCTAATTCAAAAATGGTCTCTGTTGCTATCTCGCCCGGGGCGGCCTTCGCTGGAAATTCAATAATATCAAGGGCAACGCCTCCAATCAGGTGTCCCACGGCAGAGGTGGATTTAGCGAAAAAGGTTCGTGCGGAATAGAAAAGTCCTTCCTGCCGCCTGCCAGTGGCAAGTTCATGTTCGTCAGCGAGATCGGCTAACGCCGACATCACGGAGATATTGAGGATACTGCCTGAGGCGTAACTGAAAACTGAGATAAAGACAAGAACAACGATGAGATAAGCAAAGCTATTGGTGGGGAAAATACCCAACAGGCGCAGGTTAAAGAAAGCCAAACCCACTACCGAGAAAATGATGCTGTTGCGCTTGTCTATACGCCGGTGCAGGCGGGTTGTTTGGGTAAACCCAATCACGTAACCGGTGATAGAACCCAGGACGTAGAAACGCAACTGGGCGGGCTCAAGCTCCCAGAAAAAGGTCCCCATATGCAAATTCAGTGTTTCATGCACACCCAACATCAAAGCGAGCAGAAAAAAGCCCAACAGCAAATTCAGGTAATTGCGATTGGAGACGACCGAAAATATTTCTTTAAACACAACGACAACGCCAAAGGGTGGTTGATCTGCGGGTGGCTGAGGTAGGTATGGAATCTTGTCTCGGGTAAACCAGGCACAAATCAGAATCGTTATGGAGATAAAAAACGCAGCGAACGTCCCAAAAACAGGGTAGGCATGGGAATTTAACAGCCCGTTGGCAAATTCCTCTGATGGCCCAAAGAACCAGGTCAGCGCGATCCAATAGATTGATGCCCCACCGATAAAGCCAAAGAAGTTGTTGTACCCCATGATCGTTGAGCGCTCATGGTAATCCTTGGAAAGCTCAGCGCCGAGAGCAAGATGGGGTACCGCATACAGTGTTAACAACGTGCGCAATAACACCGTGAATCCACAAAACCAGAAGAACAGTGCATATCCCTCCAACCCCTTGGGTGGGGAAAATATTAAAAAGAAGACAACACCCAACGGCACAGCCGTTAAAAACAGGAAGGGGTGTCTGCGACCCAGTTTCGATTTGAACCGGTCAGAAATTGTCCCCATCAATGGATCAGTGATAGCATCAGAGAAAAGGGCAATCGTCACGGCCAGGCCAGCCAGGGTACCGGAAAGACCCAACACCTGGTTGTAATAAAAAAATACGAATGTGTTAAAGGAGACGTTGGTGATCGCCTCTCCGGAGGCGCCCAGACCAAACACGGTTTTGGTGAAGACACTGACCGGAGGTGCATTCAAAGGCGGTGCGACGTCCGCTTGACCCGGTTCACTATTCATATCTGAATTCGAAAGCGGTACTCATGTCAGGACTGCCTGTTAGGGTCTGCTTCGCATCGTAGCACAATTTTTGGCGTATGCTATGGCGCTGCCATCATCATGAAGTCGACAACCGCTTTCAACTGTTCATCGCTGCATTCATCGCACAACCCTCGGGACGGCATTTCACCGATACCTTCGAAGGTGTTAAGGTAAATTTCCTCCTTTCCATAGCTCAATGGCTCTTCCCAATCAGATTTAACACCCGGTCTGGGGGCACCATGAACACCCTCTCCATGACAGACGATACAGGTCTGGACATATATAAGCCCCACATCTGTGGATGTATCTGACTCGGATCCGGGCTCTGATCCGAAAAGCGAAAAACTCTGTGCCATCAAAGCGATATACAGTAAGACCGGTTTGACCGTCGAACTGACTCTTAGCAATTTCTTTCCCGTCGGTTGCTTTCTGGGTGAGAATCACATACAAACATGACTCATCAAGAAGACGCAAGTGAAGACGCCAGTATGAAGTTAGTGCTAACGGCTATTCTGTGCCTGCTTACAGCAGCGTGCAGCACCCCATCCAACACACCATCCGCCAACCAGACCAGCCAAGCACCGAACCCGACCCCGGTCAGTGGTGACTGGCCAACCTACGCAAATGATCCTGGCTCTTCAAAATATTCTGCCCTGTCGCAGATAAACAAAGACACGGTACAGGATTTAAAACTCGCCTGGGTGTGGGAATCTGCCGATCAGGCATTGATCGCAAAAAACAACAAGATGATGGCATTAGGATTCAAGAGTACGCCCATTAAGATTGCTGATGTACTGTATATCAGCACCTCCCTCGGCCAGGTCGCAGCGATTGATGCGGCAACCGGTGAAGAACGCTGGGTTTTCGACACCAAAACCTACGACATCGGCAGGCCAACAAATCTCGGCTTCAATCATCGTGGCGTTGCCTACTGGTCCGATGGCAAACAACAAAGAATCCTCATGCCTACCAACAACGCCTACCTCTGGTCTCTGGATGCCGTCACAGGCAAAGCCGATCTTTCTTTTGGCGAAAACGGCAGGGTCGACTTAACCCAGGAACTAGGTCGACCGGTAGATCGCAAACATTACAGTGTAATTTCAGCACCCATGATCGTCGGCGATACCGTCGTCGTCGGCTCTTCTATTTGGGACCGGCCAAAAAACAAACAGGCACCACCTGGCCATGTTCGTGGCTTCGATGTAAAAACCGGTGAACAGATCTGGATATTCCATTCGATTCCCCAGGCGGGTGAAGCTGGCAACGAAACCTGGGAAGACGATTCGTGGAAGTATACCGGCAATGCAAACGTCTGGACGGTAATGAGCGCTGACCTTGAATTGGGCTACGTTTACCTGCCCTTTGGTACGTCAACTAACGATTATTACGGGGGGCACCGATTGGGAGACAACAAGTTCGCAGAAAGCCTCGTCTGTCTGAACGCCGCAACCGGGGAGCTTGTCTGGCACTTTCAGATGGTGCATCACGGCTTGTGGGACTATGACTTGCCCGCAGCACCTAACCTGGTTGATATTACCGTTGACGGAAAGGCCATAAAAGCTGTCGCCCAGATATCAAAACAGGCGTTTGTATATGTCTTTGATCGCGTCACCGGCGAACCCGTGTGGCCTATTGAAGAACGCCCCGTACCAGCCAGTGACGTACCCGGTGAACGTGCAGCGTTAACCCAGCCCTTTCCAACCAGGCCTGCGCCATTCGATTTACAGGGTATATCGGATGATACCCTGATCGACTTTACCCCTGAGCTTCGCGCTGAGGTGCTGGAGCTGATCAGCCAATATGCCTACGGAGAAATTTTTACACCGCCAACACTAAGAGGCACGATTCAACTGCCTGGCCATGGTGGTGGCGCCAACTGGTTCGGCGCAGCGTTTGATCCAGAGACATCGATGTTCTACATCCCTTCCCATACAGCACCGATCATCGCGAAGCTGGTGGAAGCAGAAGATTCTGACATGCGTTACACCGTTAGCCGTATTGGGCGCGTTCGTGGCCCCCAGCGACTACCGATTACCAAACCGCCGTATACGCGCATCAGTGCTATCAACCTCAACACGGGTGAATATACCTGGGTCAAACCGAACGGCGAAGGCATGCGACAGCAGATTATCGATATGGGCTTGCCTGATCCCGGCCCTGTAGGTGCGCGTCGGTCTTCCGGACCCTTATTGACAAAGTCTCTGCTATTTATTGCCATTCGGGATGAAAAACCGCTACTGCGTGCGCTGGACAAACAAACCGGCCAACTCGTTCACCAGATTGAACTCCCGGCTAATCCTGCCGGGACACCCATGACCTATATGGTGGGTGGAAAGCAATACATCTCACTAGCGATCGGCTCGAGGGCTGATGCTAAACTGGTGACCTATGCCCTGCCTGCAAACAACTGAAGCCTGCACTTTAATGCTAAGAAAAGGAGCTACTATGAAAAATTTACTCGGTCTGTCACTTGCGTTATTGATGATCAGCAACGTCTTCGCTCATGGTGTAATCAGTACTACCCGGTATCCTACAGAAGACCGGAACATACAATTCCCGGATACCGAGCATTTTAGAACCCTGGTGTTGGATCCACATACACATTCAACCTTCTCCGACGGACATGTCTGGCCCGATGTGCGGATCGCAGAAGCCTTGCGCGATGGACTCGATGCCATCGCGATTACCGAACACCTGGAATACCAGCCCCATCTCGCAGATCTGCCCCACCCCGACAGAAACAGGGCCCATGAAATTGCCGAGAACGCTAACGGGGAGAATGACCTGATGGTTATCAAGGGATCAGAAATTACCCGTCAGTTTCCAGCCGGACATATCAACGCCATATTCATATCCGACGCCAATAAATTACTGGATAACTTTGTCCCGGAGGACCCGTCAGACACGACCGCTTATTACAAAAAGACCGGTGAGTGGCCCGCGCAGAACGCAGTTGACGCTGCCAATGAACAAGGCGCATTTTTGTTCTGGAATCACGCCTGGTGGAGCCGGGACTTCCCCAACGGGATTCCCCTGGCGCCAAAATTCCACAAACAAAACGCGCGCAAGCACCTGATCCACGGTATCGAGATTGCCAACGGCGCAAGCTACTCCGAAGAAGCGTTCCAGATTGCACTGGATCTGAAATTGACCCTGATTGGCGTGTCTGACATTCATGGCCTGATTGACTGGGATTACAAACCCCACGAAGGCGGTCACCGCCCGGTAACCCTGGTACTCGCCAGGGAAAGAACCCAGGCATCACTCCGTGAAGCCTTGTTCGATGGCCGAACGATTGTCTGGTTCAAGAATCTGCTGATCGGTCACCAGGAGAATATGCAGGAGTTGCTGTCTGCATCGCTGAAAATTACCAGTGCCACTTATTCCGGGAAATCTGAAATCCTGACGATCGAGGTCGAGAATAACTCTGATGTTGATTTCCAGTTACGCAACACCGGTAAATACACTTTTATCCTCAGCGCAGATATTGTAGAAATAGCACAACACGACACCACGAAGATCATGATAAAAACCGGCAAGCGTATCGATGACATCAAACTGAATTTTGAAGTGCTGAATGCGCTGGTAAAGCCCAAGAAATATGCGAAGTTCAGTATGTCGTCGGATACGGAGGTGATTGAATAGGGGAAACTTAACGGAGCATACGCACCTTAAACGTCCGCCCCTTTATTTTCCCACCCTTCAACCTGGTCAGGGCCTCGTTGGCTACGCCTCGCTTTATCGCTACATAGGCATGCAAGCTGAATATATCAATCTTGCCGACATCGTCGCTTTTCAACCCGGCATCACCGGTTAACGCGCCAAGGATGTCACCAGGCCTTAGTTTGTGTTTACGGCCCCCGTCAATCTGCAGGGTAGTCATGGCGGGTTTAAACGCGAGGTCAGCAGACACATCCAGGTCCGTTAGCTTTTCAAGATTGCTGTCAAACCCACGGTAGTCTTCAATGGCGGCGACCCGATATCGTTCATTGGCAGCAAACAGGTTGAGCGCCAAACCGGTATTGCCAATTCGCCCGGTTCGTCCGATTCGATGGATATGCACCTCCGGGTCACGGGTAACTTCATAATTAATCACGGCATCCAGGTCCTTGATGTCCAGGCCTCGGGCGGCGACATCAGTTGCAACAAGCGCCGAGCAACTGCGGTTGGAGAAACGCAGCAATACCTGGTCCCTGTCTCGTTGATCCAGGTCACCGTGAATCGCTAACGCAGACAGACCTTCATCGGCAAGATAGTCGGCGACCAACTGGCACTCTTTTTTCGTGTTGCAGAAAATCAAAGTCGACGTCGGTTGGTAGTGCTTCAGCAGCGCAGAAAGTCCCTGCTTGCGATTGGACTTGTCGATTTCAAAAAAATGTTCCGTGATTGTGGAGGCCGCATGTACCGTTTCGCCTTTTACGGTGACGGGATTATGAAGATATTGCTCAGCCATGGATTGGATGCTGTCCGGGTAAGTCGCTGAGAAGAGGAGTGTCTGGCGGTGATCTGGCATCGTTTTGATGATCGATGAAATATCTTCCGAAAATCCCATGTCCAGCATTCGATCCGCCTCGTCCAATACCAGGGTTTTGAGGTGATTCAATTTCAGCGTCTTTTTAAGCAGGTGTTTCAGGATTCGGCCCGGTGTACCAACAACAATATGTGCTCCATATTCCAGCGAGCCTATTTGTGGGCCGATGGAAACCCCACCGCAGAGCGTGACGATTTTTACATTTTCTATCTGGCGGGCCAGTCTGCGCAATTCCTTACTGACCTGGTCGGCCAATTCCCGGGTCGGGCACAGTACCAGGCACTGCACTTGAAAACTTCTTCTATCCAGTTTCTCCAGCAACCCCAGACCAAACGCCGCTGTTTTGCCAGAACCTGTCTTTGCCTGGGCTATAACGTCTCGACCCTTGAGGATTTCCGGCAGGCTCTTCGCCTGGATTTCGGTCATTTCAACGTAATCGAGAGACACCAGATTGTCCAGCAGCGACCTGGAAAGTGAGAGATTGGAGAATGATGATTTGGTCAAGAGGCCTCTGATCACAAGGGAAGTCGGGTTCCTTTAAGGGCAGTATTATAGCAGCTATTGGTATATTCTCCCTCTCGCACCACTATTCCTGAAAGGAAACCTCACTCGATGAACTCATGGATTTCGCATCAATCCGCTATGGCATTTGTACTATCGGCACTGGTATTACTTCATTTTGCTGCCGCGCCGGTATTGTCTGCTGACGCATTAGAAGACAAAGAAGCGGAGACACCCAAATGGGACGTCTCTTCGCCCAACTACAGTGTTGAGCCTCAGTCAGCGAAGATCGATGTCGACCAGGGTACCTGGATGAGCCTGGATGTTTCACCGGATGGGAAACAAATCGCATTTGACCTGCTGGGGGATATTTACCGGATTCCATTTGAAGGCGGCAAAGCAGAAGCACTTCTTTCCGGCCATGCCTGGGAAATTCAGCCTCGTTTCAGCCCCGATGGGACTTCAATAGCCTTCACCTCAGACCGCGCAGGCGGAGACAATATCTGGGTAATGGCCCTGGATAGCGGCGACGTCAAACAAGTTACCCATGAAAATTTTCGACTGTTGAACAATCCCAGCTGGAGCCCCGATGGTGACTACCTTGCAGCCCGCAAACACTTTACGACATCTCGCTCATTAGGTTCCGGTGAGATCTGGTTGTTCCATGTCAACGGCAGTGAGGGCGCCACAGGTGTTCAAGTCGTTGAACTGCCAGACCCTACGTTCCAAAAAGAACTGGGCGAACCCACGTACGCACCCGATGGCAAGACAATTTACTACTCCCAGAACAGTACACCGGGTAACACCTTTATCTATCGACAGGACAGCAACAAAGAAGTCTTCCAGATCAGGAAAGTTAATCTTGAAACCGGAGAAAAGCTCAAAGTAGTGGGCGGTCCCGGTGGCGCGGTGCGCCCAACGCCATCGCCGGATGGTCAGTATCTTGCTTATATCAAGCGGGTTCGCGCCACCTCCCGATTGTTTATGATGGATCTCAATACCGGGGAAGAAACCATGCTGGTGGATCAGATGGACCTGGATTTACAGGAGACCTGGGCAGTACAGGGTGTTTATCCGAATATGGACTGGACGCCGGACAGCCAACAGATTGTGTACTGGGCAGACGGCAGAATCTGGCGTATTGATATCGACACCAGGAAAATCAGCAACATCCCGTTTCAAGTGACTGATACTCGCGTTGTTTACCCGGTCCCAAGGTTTCCCATCGAGGTCGCACCGGCGTCATTCGATACCCGCATGGTGAGATTCGCGCGGCATTCGCCTGATAATAAATCCGTCGTTTTTGAGTCCCTGGGCAAGCTGTATATCAAACAGGGTAACAGGGTACCCGTGCGGTTGACTGGCGATGACAACGGATTCGAACTTTATCCTGCCTGGTCACCAAAGAGCGACAAAATTTACTTTATCCGCTGGAACGACCAGGAACTGGCAACGATCCGCAGCATCAGTGTTCGTGGTGGAACCCGCACCAAAGCCCCCAGCAAACAGTTGAATGTTGAGCGTGGTCAGTATGCAGAGTTATCCCTATCTGCTGACGGTGAAACATTGGCTTACCGAAAATTGGCCGGGCACCCCTTGAGAAACCCGCAATGGGGACAGGAACCGGGAATCTACCTGCTGGATGTCAAAACCCGCAAGGCGAGTTTTGTTTCCCGAAGGGGCGTCTCACCCCAACTGACACAGGGCAAGGTTTTCGTCCTCGAAAGAAAAAGCCCCAGCGGCCGCGGCAGCGACACCTCGAAAACCAAATTACTGTCGATGACCCGGGATGGGCTCGATATCAGAGAAATTTCGGATAGTGAGTTTGCCACAGACATCAAATTGTCCCCGGACCGCAAGCACATCGCTTTTCTCGAAAACTTCCACGTGCACGTATCGACGTTTCCGAGAACAGGTAAAAGCATCAGTGTTGGTCCAACACAGAAGAGCCTGCCCACACAGCGTGTGAGCAAGATTGGCGGCGCGTATATGAACTGGTCCGCTGATTCATCGAGACTGAGCTGGTCTGTTGGGCCTGAGTTAAAAACAGTTTTGGTCAATGATATTCTGTTCAGCGAAAAGCAGGCAGAAAAAACTGACGACGAGGCTGATACTGCAACAAGCATCAATTTATCTCAAACCATAGCGACCGATTTACCCAAGGGGCAGTTAGCCCTCACCGGGGCGCGAATCATTACCATGAACGAAGATCGCCGGGTCATTGAAAACGGCACCATGCTGATTTCCGGCAATCGCATTACTGCGATCGGCGCGATGAGTGAAATTCAGATCCCAGACAGCGCAACGACAGTTGAACTCCAGGGTAAAACCATCGTACCGGGATTTATTGATGCACACGCACACGGACCTTATGCATCAGGTGATATTATCCCACAGCAAAACTGGAGCGCTCTGGCGCACCTTGCACTGGGTGTTACCACGGTTCACGACCCTTCGAGCCCTGCTACCAGTGTTTTTGCTGCTTCGGAATACGCCCGGGCAGGTGAAATCCTGGCACCACGAATTTATTCAACGGGTAATATCGTTTACGGGGCGAAGAGTACTTCCTGGTCACCCGTTGATTCCCTGGATGACGCCTTAAGTCATATCAGACGACTGAAAGCACAAGGCGCCGTTAGCATCAAGAACTATAACCAGCCTCGACGCGATCAGCGCCAACAAGTGATAGAAGCTGCGAGGCTGGAAGGCATAATGACCGTTGCCGAAGGCGGCTCGTTATTTCAGTTGGATATGAACCTGATTGCCGACGGCATCACCGGTATTGAACACAATGTGCCCACCTTGAAGATGTATGACGACGTCACCCAGCTCTGGCAGCAAACCACAGCGGCCTACACACCCACACTCGTGGTTACCTATGGTGGTCTAACTTCTGAAGACTACTTCTACCAGCATACCGAAGTCTGGAAGCATCCAATCCTCGCCAATTTTGTGCCACCCACTATTCTGCAGCCACGTTCTGTGAGGCGGCCAATGGCGCCGGAAAGCGATTACCGGGATGACGACTCGGCTGCCGCCGCCAGGGTATTGCTGGAAGCCGGTGTGCTGGTGAACACAGGTGCCCACGGCCAAAGAGAGGGACTCGGAACCCACTGGGAAATGTGGAGTTTCGTCCGCGGTGGTATGTCACCCATGCAGGCACTCTCCGCAGCGACCATCAACCCGGCAATTAACCTGGGAATGGCTGCAGACATTGGTTCACTGGAACCGGGTAAATTGGCGGATATGGTGATTATCAATGCCAATCCCCTGGAAGACATTCGCAACACTGATCAATTGAGCCATGTGGTGCTGAATGGTCGGGTGTACCAGGCAGATACGCTGAAGGAAGTTACCACCGGCAATAAAACGCTGAACCCATTTTGGTGGCAGACAACAACCCAGGGAAGCATAAGATAATTGATTTTGGTCAACGACGCACAAGCCGAATTTGATAAACTTTAGCACTTTCCTGGCCACTTTCTGGATGATTAACAATGACCGGTCGCTATAAAAATATTCTGGTTCCCCTGAATTTCTCTGAGCAGAATGACAAGGCGCTTGAGGCAGTTGCAGACATAATAGGCGATGTGCACGTCACGCTGACACTGATGCACGTCATTGAACCGATAAGTGTGTCGGATGATTCTGAAACTGCGGACTTCCTCAGCCAGTTAAGAGATAACGCGCAAGAGGCGTTACAGGAACGCAAGAAGAGGTTTGAAGGCCTTGATGTTGCCGTCACCTGCGAGAACCGGGTAGGAAATCGAACCAGGGAGCTGATCACCTATGCAGACGACAACAATGTTGATCTCATCGTTTTGAGTTCCCATCCGCTTCGAGGTAGTGAGCCCAGTAAGTTTGTAGCGAGTATCAGCTATCAGGTTGCTGTTCTTGCGAACTGTGCGATACTACTGCTCAAATGACATGTAGTATTCCCGAAGCTGACGCGCCACTAGAAATATGTTGGGATAAAGTGGGTGTGCCGCATATTTTTGCCAGCACCGTTGAAGATGCTTTTCGTGGAATGGGTTACGCCTGCGCCAGTGAACGATTGTGGCAATTGCATTTAAGCAACCTGTTCGCCACCGGAACCGCCGCAAGTGTCATGGGAGAGCGATTTGTTACCCAGGATCTGATGCACAAGGCTTTTCACGTCCCCGCATACAACCTGCCAGACTCCCCCGGTGACTACATCGTTGATGCTTACCTGCAAGGTGTCAACGCTTACATAGCCAACCTGGACGAGGTGCCGCCGGAGTTTGTCAAGGCCGGAACAGAGCCAAGAATGGTAACCCGGCATGATGTTGCCTCCCGATACCGGTTCACCGGATGGTTTCAGCAAAAAACCTGGCTTGAGAAAATTTATCTCGGCAAGCTGATGGCCCTCCACGGTATAGACTGGTTCAAAAACAACGCCAGGCGATTTTCAGTTGAAGATGCAGAATGTATAGAAATGCTAAAAGATGAGCTGTTGCAGCTCGATATCAATATCGCCCATCTGCTATTCCCTGTCGTACCAGGCCTGGCACAGGGATCGACACCGGCATCATCACCAGGCCTAAGTGGCAGCAACAACTGGGCAATTGCAGCTGAACTCTCGGCTTCTGGCTACCCCATGCTGGCAACCGACCCCCATCAACCCCATGGTATTCCAAACACTTTCTTTTATTCCCACTTAAGCGCACCCGGACTTACTGCGTTCGGCGCGAGTTTCCCCGGTGTGCCCTATTTTATGATGGGTTTCAACCAGGATCTCGCCTGGGGTTTGACCACCGGTTGTGTAGATACGTACGATGTATTTATTGAAAAAGACGTCCCCCAGATCAGACAAACCTACGAAGTTGAAGTCGCCAATGAGCCCGGCCGAAGATTCACAATCAGCAGATCGGGTCATGGGCCCATTCTGGAGTCTTTGACCGATGCCCTTGGCATTACTAAATCAATCGAACGGTCCTCAGTCACTGCCCTGGATTGGGTGATGCGGGATAAACCCACATCTGCAGGCGCTCTCGCGTTACTGCCGTTGGCCAGGAACAGCGAAGAGTTTGGTGCCCATCTTTTTGAGAACGATGTCTGCCCGCTGGTGAACAACATCATCTGCGTCGATCGAAACAACGACATGCGCCGTTTTATGGCCACAACCATTCGTAAACGTCAGGGCGTCACAGGCATCGTCCCCTTACCGGGGTGGAAAGAAGAATACTTCTTTGATACCAGCCTGGCAGAAGAATTGCTGGTTGAGCACAATCCTGATTCAGGCTACACCCTGACTGCTAACAACGACACCATGGGCGACCGGGGCGCTTATCCGCTGCATAACTACCCGGCGCACGATGCCAGAGCGAGACGAATAGAACAGTTGCTGATCGAGGCAAAGTCCGGAATCAGCGTAGAGGATTTTACTGCGATGCAACTTGACCTGTTGGATCTAAGGGCAAAAGATCTGGTGCCCGGCATCGTATCTGCACTGACAGATGAGAGTGAAGAAGTACAACTGGCGAAGACACTGTTATCTGGCTGGGACTGCATCGCCGATATCAATTCCAAAGCAGCCTGCATCTTCTATCCGTTGTTGGATAAGCGCTGGCATACAAGATTCATGCAGCAGGTATTGGGTAAAAACCCACTCTTTGTCTCCATGCCGTTCGTTGCTCCCGGTTTAAACCGATTGTCCATTGAGGATTTTATGCAGGCGGATTCACCCTGGCTAAAGCACCGGGAAGCCATGGAAGAAATTATCTGCAACGATGTACGAGACATTGTCCAGTGGCTGCGAGCCAACCTGGGAGACGACTGGACCTGGGGCAAGCTGCATCAGATCAGCTTCAGAAACTCACTGGCGAAGTATGACACCTGGGAACATATGCAACTGGGCCCTGACGCTATCGGCGGCAGCCCCACTACCCTCGCAATGACCGTTCATAACCCACCTCGAAAAGGTTCCATTCAACAGGACGTGTATCACGGGCCTGCATTTCGATGGGTGATTGACCTGGCGGACCCGTTGCATTTCAAATTTGTGATTGCCGGTGGGAACGGTGGTCGACCCGAGAGTAAATTTCTTACCAACAGTTACGCACACTGGCTTAGCGGCAGGTATTTCGATATGACACTGGTGAAGCAGGAAATTGATATTGAACTGCAACAGACGGTCTCGGCAGGGGACGCCTGATTGCCTATGTCTGCCGCTGGCAGGACAATTTCCTTGCTACTTGTGCAGAGGCGGTGCCTGGTAGCCACCGCATAAGTCAGCAATATAACCGGCGAGGCGAATGGTGGTGTAGTCAGCACCATAAGGCCCGACAACCTGGAAGCTGATCGGCAATCCCGACTCGCCGAGCCCAATAGGTGGCACGGAGGAAGGCAAGTAGGCCATACCAGTTAAAATGGTCCAGCGAACAAGATCCATGTACGGGCGTTCCTCTCCATTGCATACCAGTTTACGTGTCGCGAAATCTCCCTCATGAATATGCTTGAAGGGTGGAACGAACGAGATAGGCATGATGATGGAATCATAATTTTTGAAAAATTCTGCCCACTTTGCGCGGATAGCTTCCCTTTTTATATTCGCATCAAGCCAGGCACGATGAGTAACCGTCGACTCGTCGACGGTTTCTTCCGGCCGGTTTTGCAGCATGGCGGCACCCACCAGCCACATACCCAACTGCCAGGCTTCCTCAGGGTCAATATCAGGTCTGGCAGTCCTATCTACCTTTACACCGGAAGCTTCCAGCTTATCGACCGCCGCTGTGGTGACCTGTCTTACTTCATCATCCAGCGGGCAGAATTCATCCTCCAGCCAGGCAGCAACCCGCAATGATTTGATGTCCTCTACCCCGGGTGCCAGATTCACAGACAGGGGTTTTTCCTGCCGAACCAACAGGCTGAGCAACAACTCCAGATCTTCCGCCGATCTGGCTAAGGGGCCATGCACATTGATGTCTGCTTCTGTTGTGCCACCGCTGGCATGATCCAGGTAACCTTTGCTGGGCACAATCCCCCAGCTCGGCTTGTGACCAAAGACGCCGCAGAAAGAGGCGGGGAAACGAATTGAGCCACCAATATCAGTGCCGATTTCGAAAGATGACATACCGGTCGCAACCGCCGCTGCTGCACCCCCGGAAGAACCACCTGGTACGCGCTCCGCATCCCAGGGATTGTTGGTCGTGCCAAACAGTTCATTGTATGCCTGGATATCACCGGACCAGAGAGGCAAATTGGTTTTACCGATTACCAGGGCACCCGCTTCCCTGACGGCCCTGACCACATCAGCATCTTTGCCGGGAATATTGTTATGTAATTCTTTTGCCCCTCCGGTGGAACGCATGCCAGCAACTTCCAGCGCGTCCTTGATGGTCATCGGAATACCATGTAACGGACCCCGGTCAATACCACGTGAATGGTCTGCGTCAGCCTCGTCTGCTGCATTGCGTGCAGATTCAAATTCCCTGGTAACAACAGCATTCAGTGCTGGGTTCATTTCACCGATGCGAGTGATGATAGCTTCAAGCAGTTGGCGACTGGTAATTTCACCTGTGCGAATGGCCCTGGCCTGCCGGATGGTTGACCAGAGGGTTATATCATCATCTGCAGACATCGCCATGCCCCTTTTTTTGTTAAAAAGCGCTATTTGGACCGGACAGGGAACTGGATAATTTTAGCCCCCAGACTTCGAACGGCTGATTTAGGTTTTTTGAAGCTGCGGAACGCATCGGTAATTTTGGGTGAGACTTCATCAAAGCGTAACCACTCATTTTCACCCACGTATTCACAAACCTCGTAGTCAGCATCGTACTGACCACTAACAAAATAGGCCTCGACAAAATCCTGCCCCAGCTGCTTCAGTTGAACCTGCTTGAAGTCTCCATGTAATACCGTCGTTAAAAATTCAGGACCCGTCAGATCCTGCATGCAGACCCTCGCGACAGACGAGGCAGCTGAACGCTCAAGGCTTTCTTCAAGTAAATCGTTGGTTACCAGCCATGCGACGAATGTGCCCAGGCGCTCGACGTTACGATCCTCACCACTTAAGTAAATAGATTCATATGTTTTATTCATGGGTGAATTATGGGGATGATGTCGCGCAGACGCAAGGGGGCCATGTTTGAGTGTTTCATTTCCAGGCGCTGGAACGTCTCACCTTGCTCCAACCGCCGTCAACTGATATCTGAATGGCACTGGCATCCGGGAATAATCGCCATAGCCAGCTTTTATTAACCTTTCGCAACACCTCACCACCCGGAAACGTTTCAAACTTTATTCGAATCACTGCTCTATGCTGCTGGCACCTGCACCAATCTTCTATAAACCGCTGCGCTTGCGAACCAGTCAATTCGTTGGGAACCGATAAGCTATTCATCGGCGTAGCCGGTAAAGGAACGAACTCGATGTGATCTTCCGTGGGGATCAGCTCGCAAAAACTCTTGGTTTCATCGGCCTCGGCAAATGAAGTCCGCTCAGTCGAACCACAATAGACCACCGGCGTCACAGTATCGAGTATCTGCTGGCGATGGATATGGCCGGACAGTACGGCAGTTAAGCCACCAGGAATATGGCTGGCTGAAATCACATCATCACCATGCCTGAAGGTATAGCCATTGGGACCAACCCGTGCGCCTTCCACGGTCTGGTGGACGCACAGATAACGATAGTCAGCCGGTTGATCAAAGATACCGGAGCGGTCGACCAGACCCATGAAACCAGTACGGATTTTTTTCTGGTGCGGAAAGCCTCCAAAACAAAAAGATTTACCACGGAAGGAAAACCGGAAAGTTTTTGGCTCATCAAAAATATGAATATTGCGATGTTGCAGGAAGAGATAAGGAGGAAGCTGGGCACGTTCATGATTACCCGCCAGCATTAACACTGGCAGTTCGTCGGCAGCCTGAAGAATTTTTTCGTAGGCTTGATAAACAATGTCCGCGGGCGGCTTGCTGCGGTTAAACAGATCACCACCATGTATCAGCAGATCGGCTTTACTGGAAATCGCATGATCAACGACAGTTTCGAAGCATCGTGTGAAATCCTCACTGCGATGGTTCTTTCGTCTGCCTGGCCTTGATGTGTGGGCTGCACCCAGATGGGTATCAGAAAAAAAGATGATTCTTACGGGTTTATTCAAATCTTGCGTCGAGAGTTGCATAGAGAGTTGCAGCGAGTCTTGCATCGAGATGTGCACATAGCCAATAGTGCTGTTATTATATACAGTACTTCTATTATGTACAGCCTGCTACCTAAACGTGCTACCCGGCCTTCAATCTGTACCGGATGTTCATATGCTTCAACCCATGAACAAAGCTCGCCTGGAGACGTTCCGGTTCATCAACCAATTCCATTGACTCAATTCTGGGAATTAACTGCTGGAAGAAAATCCGCATTTCCAATCTCGCAAGCAGCAAGCCCAGGCATTGATGGGGTCCTGTGCCGAACGCTAAATGCCGGTTGGGCTTTCTTTCTATATCAAATTCAAATGGCCGGTCAAAAATCTCTTCGTCGAAGTTTGCTGAGGCATACATCAAACCGAGACAATCGCCTTGTTTGATCTGCTGACCGCGAATTTCACAATCCTGCTGCGCGGTTCGGGAGAACTGTGCGACGGGCGTTGACCATCGAATCATCTCCTCCACGGCAAGCTTGATCGCATCTTCATTGTGGCAGATTTCCTGGAATCGTTTCAGCTGACCAGGATTTGCCAGCAGTGCGTGCAAACCCCCGCTGATCGCGTTTCGTGTGGTGTCATGCCCCGCGGTGGCGACGATGGTGTAGTAGGACACGAGTTCTTTGTAAGGAAGGTACTCACCATCAATTTTTCCGTTGGCAATATAGGACGCAAGATTTTCTGCCGGGTTCTCACGAAACCGGTCAGTCAGATCACTAAAGTAGTCGTAGATATCTTTAATGGTGTCGAATATTGACAACGGGTCGTCGGCCATCCGGCGCATCTCCGGGTCATCGCCCGCAAACAGCTCATTGGTTAACTTCAGAATTCGCCACTCATCCTCTTCCGGCACACCCAGCAGTTCACTGATCAATTTTAAAGGGGGATAAACCGCCACGTCCTGCACAAAGTCAACCTGCTGTTCTTCGCCGTCAGCCATCATCTGATCGAGTATCTGCCTGATAATGACCGCCAGACGATCTTCGAGGGCCTTGATATTGGTTGGTTTAAACCATGGCTGAACCAGAGCACGGTATTTAGTATGGTCAGGGGCATCCATCTGAACCAACGACCGAATCAAACCACCCTCCCCGGCTGAAGCCAGAACTTCCAGCAGCCTGGGAGAGTCCTGCAGTCGTTTGAATATTTCTGCGATGACTTCTTCTTTCATTTCCGGGCTGGCTGCCTCTTTCATCAACAGCGGTCGTGGCTGGTTGGTAAACAAAGCCGCCTGCTTCTCTATCTCGATAATATCGGCATGTTTGGACACCACCCAGAAAGGCTGGAACCCTTCGGGTTGTACTTTTCGCAACGGATCATTTTGCCGCAGCCAGGCGAAGGCCTGATGCGGGTGCCCGACCCGGGCATATACGTCCGGTGCAATGACATCCTCGTCCCGAAATTGGTAATCTGAAATATCAACCTTCATTGGATGGCCCTCGGTACTGGCAGCACCTGTGTCTGGTATGGATTGCCGAAACCGGCCAGTTTTTTGAAAACTTCAGGATCAGCACAATCCTCGGCTAGCGCACGGGGAAAGTGATTGGGAATATCATCCTGCGGCTGGATTATTGCGTGGCGATAGTAATTCGCGATGGTTAAACGCAGACCCGGTGTTTTCTTTGGATAGGCACCGTGCCAGAGCTGGCCATGAAAAGCGATCATCGATCCCCGGGGGCATTCGATCGGGATAGCATCCTCGACCGCCTGGGGCATCACCGGAGGACTGTTGCTGTGATGTGAACCTGGCACACAAGCAAAAGCACCATCGGCGAGCGTGTAATCTGTCAGGCACCAGTTGGTGTTTGCCGTCAGGGCAGCCCTGCCCCAGGGCAAAGGTATACCCGCCTGGTCGCAGTGCAGGCCAAGAGAATCGCCATAACCTTCACCCGCCCATTTTACAAAACAGTTGTGGGAGCTGAACCTGGTCTGGTAGGGGTCGATGACGTATCGCATCAGCGCATTGGCCACTGGATTGACGGCAAGATCACGAAAAGCACGGTGAAAGGTGCACAGCTGCATCAATTGAAACTGGCTCGGTTTGGCGCCCGATTGCAATTCCAATGTCCCCTGATACTCACCGAAGTCCAATTCACTCGCGGGACCATCTTCAATCGAAAACGGGCAACCCACCAGCTCTTCTGATTTTTTTAGCAACTGATGTGTCAGGGTTTCAATATCTGCGGCGCTAACTCCCGTAACAGAAGGTGGCACAATCGTGTAGCCGTTGAGTTCGAGCTCGTGCGCATACTTTTCCAATCCCTGTTCGGCTATGATTTTCTGACGTGCTTTCTGGGTTCGGGCCTGTACGGACATATGCTGCTTTCTGAAATCGGGGTTTTTGAATAATCAAACCAATGTACCGAATTGTACAGCCCAGGTACAGTAAGGCCACAAACAATTGGCGTATACTCCCCTTCCAACATCATCAATCCATCTTTGTAGAACAAGGAAATTGCGGGAGTACCTATGAAAACAAACCTAACATTACTCGTATTGTTAACTACCTCAGTTGCACTAACCAGTTGTACCGGTGGCGGCGAAACTGTCGTATCAGGATTCGGTAATTCCGGCAATTTCTTCGGCGTTGATGGGAAGCTGAAATGCTGGCAAAAGTCTTATCGACAGATCCCAACATCCCTGAAGTTGACAATGACGACCTCTTAAGAATTTACGAGGTCATACGAGAAGCAGCACTGGCTGGTGATATTCGATCATCTGTGGTTATCTATAAGCTCGCATCGCGACAGCGAGCTCAAAAAGAAGAAGATGATTAGCCCACGGAATGTAAATCCTTCTACAAGAACCTAAGGTAAATAAGGCATGAAAACATGAACATAAGCGGATGGGTACTGTTAGCAGTTTGGCTGATAACTTTTGCTCTTGGGTATATTGGCATTGGTGGATATCTGAATGAAAGAGCCGAAGGGATAGACGCTTTAATGATCCCGATTTTGCCTTCAATCTTTTTTATCGTCGTATTCATCATCGCCATTGGGCTGTCTATTGTCTGGGCACGCCAGGTCAAAGCAGACCAACCGCCTCCTTCCGGTCGGCGCAAGTTTTTGCTGGGCAGTGCGGCGGTCACCGGCGGTGTCGTCGGTGTTGCGGTCAGCGCGGTCTCAAGAGTCGCCGGTTGGGGTACTGTCACCGGCGCCTCTATCGGTGGGGTGGTACCCACATCGGATCCGAATCCAAAAGAAAACTGGAAAGACTCACGTATCCACAGCTACCGACCCCTGGGCTCAACAGGCTTTTTGGTATCGGATATCTCTATCGGCTCAGGGCAAATCACGCGCCATCCAAATCCAGTGGATTTTCTGAAAAATGCCCTCGACAGGGGTGTTAACTATATTGACACTTCGCCGGACTACGCCGGAACCCGGTCAGAAGAAGCGATTGGCAAAGCCATCACAGGACGAGAACGGGCCAAGCTGTTTATTGCCACCAAGTGGTGCACGACCGATGGCCATATCCGCCAGGGTGCAAGTGTTGAAACCTATCTCAAGGCACTCGATGAGAGTCTGCTGCGGTTAGGCACGGACTATGTTGATCTCATCCATATTCACTCCTGCGATTCAATAGATCGTCTGCTTGACCCCAATGTGCATAAGGCATTCGAAATTGCGAAGCAACGCGGCAAGGCTCGTTTCATTGGTGTTTCAACCCATACGCCCAACCTCGAAGAAGTCGCCAATGCGACCATCGACAGCAAAAAGTTTGATGTCATGATGTTGGCTTATCATCATGGTGCCTGGCCGAAGATGGCCGAAATTGTTGATCGTGCTGCTGCTTCAGGTATGGGCGTCGTGGCTATGAAAACCCTGAAAGGCGCCAAACATAAAGGATTGCTTGAATTCAGGGATCAGGCAGACTCTTATACCCAGGCAGCCTTTAAGTGGGTCTTATCCAACCCGGCTATTTCCTGCCTGGTCGTCTCCTTTTTTGAGACCCAACAGGTCGACGAATACCTGTACGCCTCTGGTCAATCGTTAACAAAGAATGATGTCGCTGTTTTAGACAATTATGACGAACTGATAGCAGGCACACACTGTTTTGCCCACTGTGGAGAATGCCTGGATTCATGCCCTGTCTCCCTGCCAATCAATGACATTTTACGGCAGAGAATGTACTTTGAGGATTATGGTGACCAGAAACAGGCCATAGAACTGTACGCCGCGCTGGACAAAAAGGCCGATGCCTGCCTCACCTGCGCCGCACCCTGTGAAGCCGCCTGCCCGGAAGGCATCCCGATAAAAGATCGAATGCTGGGCGCCCACGAGAAGCTCAGTATCGGGTAAGGATCGAGGGACAATTTAATAAACTGTCCCCGAACTACCCGAACTAAATTTTGAAGCGGGCTTTGGCTTGTGATATCACAACAGCGCCGGTTTGGGTCTCTGCCTGTATGATGGCTTCGCTGTCGCCGGTTCTCCAGATTTTTGTGATGATGCTGTCTTCGAACCAGACCTGGTCTGCGAATCGTCCTTCGAGGCCGATAAAGTTATCGGGGTTTCCATCGCAGCAGCTTTCAACAATAGCGCGAGTGACGAATCCATAGGTGCACAAACCGTGCATGAAAGGTCTGTCATACCCTGCCATCTTGGCGAACTCGGGATCGATATGCAGCGGCACCCGGTCACCAGTGAGGCGATATAGAGCGCCCTGTTGAGGTAAGGTCTTGTATTCAATAACCGCATCGGGCTCTGTCGCAGGCGGTTGATTGAGACCAGCGGACGAAGGTCCGCGTTCACCGCCAAAGTCACCGGCACCACGTACAAATATGGTTGAGTGAGTTTTAAGAATCGGCCCGTCATCGTCGGATACTTCACAGTCAACGCCAATAACCGCCGCTTTACCTTTATCCCACACTTCCGAGATGCTGCCCTGGGCGACACCGTTTTTAACCCGGGCCGGAATAGGCCGGAGTATTTCAACACTCTGTTCACCGTGAAGAATCATCATCAGGTTGATATCAACATGCTGGTTCAAACCGCCCAGACACGTCATACCCGGGATAACACCGTAGCTCGGTACTACTTTGGGACCCTTGCCTTCATAAAGAAAATCAAGATCGTTGTCCGGTGTACAACCGACGGCGATGTTATACAACATGATGTCGTTGTCGTTCCACTTGACGGGTACCGGGTCAAATTTCAGACCAATAAGATCCGCTGAAATAGCTTGTTTTGTCATTGTTTAGTTTTCCTTAAGTATTTGGGGTCGTGCAACGATTACGCCGGTGCTTCACCAGCAGGTGGCCAGGAGTCAACGCCTTCTTCGAGTTCGATACCGGCACTGCGAGCCAGTTGTGAAATAAGACGCCAGGCACCAATAGCAACATTGAGTTCCAGCAACTGGGCGGCGTCCAGGAACCCGGCGCAGGTTTCCCAGGTTGCTGCCGAAATCATGCCGTCAGCCAGGGTTTCATCGGTTGCAGCAAGAATGGCCCGATCCTGCTCTGTCAGGCAAGTCGCTGCCTGCCAGTCTTTGACGGCAAGCACTTCTGCTTCACTAAGACCGAATTGAAGCGCAATTTTCCAGTGCTGGGTCCATTCGTAGTCACAGCCGGTCGCCCAGCCTATTCGCATGATTAACAGTTCCCGCAATCTGGCATCCAACTGGTTATCCCCGGCGAGTAAAGTCATCAATAAATCGTTGACGGCTTTGGCCAGTTTTGGATGATGTAACAAGGTTTTGAACACATTCAGCACGGCAATCTGCTCAATGACACCGACTTCTTTCGCACGATTAACGGCTTCTTCAGTTGATAAGGTATTGATCTGTTTAGGATTTTTCATAGCTCTTTCATATTGTCCGGATAATTCTCAATTTAGCGCTGTTAACATATAGTACGTATGTGTACTATATATATCAATACCTAATTCTTAAAACCTATTTTCCAACTCAGGAAGGGTGAAACATGCTGCCAAAAACTTCATTTGCCATGGTTCAAACCGGAGTAAGAGAACTCCAGGGGCAGGATTTGCCCATGCCCCAGATTGATGCAGACAGTGCCATTCTACAAATAGAGGCCTGTGGCATTTGCGGCAGTGACTACGAACAATACGAAGGCGTTCTCGGCACACCCATGCCGGTTGTGCCGGGTCACGAACCCCTGGGTAGGATTGCGGCGATTGGAGACAACGCGGCACGTCGCTGGGGCGTTGACGTTGGTGACCGGGTCGCGGTTGAAACCATGATCGCCTGCCACACCTGTTCTACCTGCCTGGGTGGCAACTATCACCTCTGCGGTGATCGACGCATCTATTCCTACATCCCCTTGAGTGATGATCCCGGTCTCTGGGGTTCTTACTCACAATATATGTTCATCGATGCAAATTCCGTTATCCACAAAATGAACAGTGAACTGGCACCGGAAATTGCGGTCATGTTCAATCCACTGGGCGCGGGGTTTCGCTGGGCTGTTGAAATACCCCAGACTAAAATCGGTGATTCCGTCGTCATTATGGGTCCGGGTCAACGCGGGCTCGCCAGCGTAATTGCCTGCAAACAGGCAGGCGCCAGCAACATCATCGTCACCGGTCTTGAGGCAGATGCCAACAAACTCGAACTGGCAAAACTCTATGGTGCCCATCATGTGATCGATGTCGAAAACGAAAACGCCATCCAGCGTGTGAAAGAAATTACCAACGGTCAGGGTGTCGACGTTGTCGTCGACGTCTCATCCTATGCAACGAAGCCGGTCACCGACGCACTGTCATTTGTCCGAATGGGTGGCACAGTCGTCCTGGCAGGAGTAAAAGGCTTCAAACCCATTCCTGATTTCATCAGTGACATTGTTGTCGGCAAGGAAATCACCATCAAGGGCGCAATTGGCGTAACTTCCAGCGGCTATCAATCAGCCATCAGGGCAATTGAATCCGGCACCTTGCCACTGCAGCAAATGCATACTCATAACTTCAAACTTGAAGAGGCAGAGCTTGCCATCCAAACCCTGGCAAGAGAAATCGAAGGCCAGGAATCGATTCATTCCTGCCTGATACCAGAATTTTAACGAGGAAATTATTCATGACCGATCTTAAACAGTGGGTGGAATCGTCCGCCTATAGTAAAGCCCTGGGCGTACAACTACAGGACCTGACCGACGAAGGCGCCGCGTTGCACCTGCCATTCATCAAAGAAAACTCCAACCCCGGTGGTGCACTTCATGGTGGGGTTTATGCCTCATTGTCTATCATCGGTGCCCACGCGACTGCCCGGCAAGTGTTGGGTGAGGACGTCAGTCCCTTTCATACCACAGCATTCCAGATCAACTACCTGTCTGCCGCCATTAACGAGGGTGTTTCTGCCAGGGCAAGACTGCTGCGGCGTGGCAAGGAACTCGCTTTTGTCGAGGTCACCTGCACCAGTGAAGCGGGTAAAGATGTTTCCCATGCGACGTTGATGATTCGCGGTCGCAAGGGTGCCGACGCGACCATTGGACCTGCACCGAGTATTGATGCACCAGGCTCCAATCCCGGTGATATGGGACCCGCAATCGCAGGCATGGTGCCATTTATCAGCGAACGTGGCATTCAGATTGAACATATGGACGCTGGTTTCGCCCGTCTGACCATGCCCTTCAAGGATGCACACCTGGATAATATCTCCGGTGGTACCCATGAAGGTGCCGCATTAGCGCTTTTGGATACCGCTGGCGCCATGGCCGGTTGGGCCGTTACAGGCTCAGGGCCTTATAAAGCATCGACTCCCAGTATGCAGGCGCAGGTGATTGAAATACCCCCTGCCGAGGAGCTGGTTGCACATGCCCGGGTGACTCATCGGGACAACGAGATCTTCTATTCTGACGTCGAGGTGTCTGGCGTCAAGAGCCAAAGAGTTTGCGCCCGGGGCACGATTTTGTACCGCATCGTCACATGAGCAACTCTCAACTGGTCGCTGATTCCCTCCCGGCGAAAATCGACAAACACGGTCGTGAACTTCCCACGGGAATCGCTTTCAGGGATGGAGACGAGTCCATCGACTGGCGCAGTTTTTCAACCGGGGTGAATAGAATCGCGAATCGATTGCTTTCCCTGGGCATTGGCAAAGGACAACGGGTCTGCGTTCTGGGCCGAAATTCAATAACCTATTGTAAAGTCCTGTCCGGTATTCTGACATCCGGTGCCTGTTTTATCCCGATGCCGACAATGACCAACCAGGCAACCCTGACCGCTATCCTGGGGGACGCCGAGCCTGATCTGCTACTGCTGGATGAGGAATTTCTGACCCTGGTGGACATGGATGTCCGGCGAGCAGCGAATCAACCAGTTATCGGTATGGACTTCCACGATCACGATGTTGTTCATATCAACGACTGGCTCGGTGACGCCAGTGATGACTACCCTGGCATCGAGATCGCAGGCAGTGATACGTTTTGCGTCATGTACAGCTCCGGCACCACAGGCACCCCGAAGGGGATTATCCTGTCTCACGCGACTCGCACTATCCAGACCAGGACCATGAGCCTGCTCGATTTTAACGAGACAGCGGTGAATATAATATCCACCCCCCTGTACTCACTCGGCGCACTCTCCACCTGGATGCCGACAATTTACGGCGGCGGCTGCAACGTCATCATGGGCAAATTCGATCTACAGAAATTTCTGCAGTCGGTTGAAGTATTCCAGGTAACGCACACCATACTGGTGCCAGAACAATATCGAAGAATATTACAGCATGAACAATTTGACGACTTCGATCTGTCTTCACTGAAGTTCAAGTTTGGTGGCAGCGCGCCTTCCAGTATCGCCCTGAAACAGGAAATTGCATCACGGATGCCGGGTGAAATGCTTGAGTTCTTTTCCCTGACGGAAGGTGGCGTCACGACGGCACTGTTCATCAATCACTCACCGGAAAAACTAGGCTCCGTAGGCCAGGCAACCAACGGTTGCATCCTGAAAATCATTGACGACGCGGGTGTCGAGGTTGAACAAGGTGTTGTGGGTGAAATTGTTGGCAGATCTGCACTCCACCTGGACGGCTATCTCAACAACGCCGCTGCAAATGAAAGCCTGTACTGGACGGACGCAGAATCAAATAAATACATCAGAAGCGGAGACCTGGGATATCTCGACCCGGATGGTTTTCTGTATCTTAAGGATCGAAAGAAAGACATGATCATCTCTGGCGGCATGAATATCTATGCAACGGACCTGGAAGATATTGTCGCAAAACACCCAGCTGTCCGTGAAGTCGCAGTACTGGGCGCACCCAGCGAGAAATGGGGCGAATCACCCATGGCTGTCGTCGTCCTGCAGGATGAAGGTCAACAGACGAGCGACTGTCTACTGGCCTGGGTTAACCCGCAACTCAATAAACACCAGCGACTGATTGAAATCAAATTAACGGATGAGTTACCCAGAAATCACCTCGGCAAAATTTTAAAGAAACAGCTGAAACACCAGCTTTATCCGCAACCGGCTGGCAGTCAATAAATTATCTATGTTAAACAAAGACCAGGGTAAACAATGAGTACCGTTCTATACACTGTCAGCAACCAGGTTGCGACCGTCACACTGAATAAACCCAAACGCCGCAATGCCCTCGACCCGGAAACGTTGAAGTTGATGAAAGATGCATTCAACCGGGCGGCCGATGACGCAGAAGTCAGGGTCGTTGTGCTCAATGGCAATGGTGACGGATTTTGCGCGGGCGCTGACCTCGCCGCCACCGCCGCCGTAAAATCAGCCTCACAGATGATCGAAGCGTATTACAAGCCGAGTTTTATGGCACTGGCTGAACTGGAGAAACCGGTTATTGGCAGCATTAATGGAGCCGCCGCCGGTGGCGGATGCGCCCTGGCTCTGCTTTGTGATCTACTGGTGATGTCAGAAGATGCTTATCTTCTGCTGGCATTTTCCAATATTGGCCTGGTTCCTGACTGTGGTGCCAACTGGTTGTTACCGCGAGCCATTGGCTACCAGCGGGCCTATCAGATTGCCGTTGAGGGAGGAAAGTTGAAAGCCTCGGACTGCCTGTCCCTGGGTATTGCCAACAAGGTCGTGGAACCTGCGCAACTGGCCGCAACGACGCAAGCCTGGGCCAGTGAGTTGGCGACTCGCGCCCCTATGTCCATGGGTCTGACTAAAAAGCTCATGCGGGAATCGTTTACCCGGTCATACAGTGAGATTTTTTCAATGGAAGGCCACCTGCAGGAAGAATGTATGGCGAGTGCAGACTTTGCCGAAGGTATCAGCGCGTTTTTTGAGAAGCGACCTGCTGTCTTTAAAGGCAAAGCAGCTAATGTTCAATGATGCAGACTCTATTGTTTTTTCAGGTGTATTATCTTTTTGTCAGTCAGGATCCGATGGGCAAGTCTTCCGTCAAGTTTCGTTTCACTGCAATAAGAAGATTCACCAGGGTTTCTCTTTCATCACTACTGAGGTTTCTTAAGGTTTGATCAATCAGAACATACCCTGTCTCCGTCATCTGTTCGTCTATCTCATGGGCCTTGTCCGTCAGGTAGATTCGATTCACTCGACGGTCTTTCGGATCTGCTCTGCGCTCAACCCACTGACTTTCCTCCAATCTGTCTATCAGGCCGCCGACAGATACCTTGCCCATGTCCAGGACATGTGCCAGTTGAGATTGGGTCTGGGCATTATGACGGCTCAATTGCAGAATGACGCGCCACTGTGCACTCGTGAGGCCGGTGGGTTTCATAATTCGGTTGTAGTGAGTTGTCATCAGTCGTGCGATATCCGTGACCAGATATCCAATACCAAGGTCTTTTTCAAGTTGTGTGCGTGGCATTTTTTACTCCGAGCGGGTGAGTCTAGTGTACACAGAATACCCATAACAACGTAACAGAGAATTTCAAAATGAGTGAAAAAAGAGAGGTAAGGGTGGCCATCATTGGCGCAGGTTCCGGCGGAATAATGGCGGCAATCAAACTACGCGAAGCGGGTATCAGCAGGATTTCCGTTTTTGAAAAGGCAGATGGCCTTGGCGGCACCTGGCGCGACAACAGGTATCCGGGATTGATATGCGATATACCCTCGCATCTTTATCGATTCTCATTCGCCGCAAATCCGGAATGGAGCCGGACCTTCTCCCCAGGGCCAGAAATCTATGATTATGTGCGCGGCGTAGCCGAAGACAACAATCTCGAGGAAATAATCAACTACAACAGCGAAGTTGTCAGTGTCGAATACGACGGCGCACAATGGCAGCTTGAAACCACAAAGGGTGATCAGGGCAAGTTTGATGTCGTGATCAGTGCCGTTGGTATTCTACATCATCCGGTCTACCCTGATATCGAAGGTCTGGATAGTTTCAAAGGCGATTGCTTCCACAGCGCCAGATGGGATGACACAGTCTCACTGAAGGGTAAACGACTCGGTATTATCGGCACGGGTTCAACGGCAGTGCAGATCGTGGGCGCGGTTGTCGATGATGTGGAAAAACTGTCACTGTTCCAGCGCACTCCACAATGGGTATTAGGTGCACCCAATGCTTTTTATTCCGATGAAGACAAGGACAAGTTTCGCAACGAGCCGGAGGAAATGCAGTCACTCTACGACTGGCTTGCGGAAACCCTGAACCACGGTTTTGCCGCTGCTGTCGTCGGTCAGAACGCAGAGGCGCTGGCAGACATGCAGAACGGTTGCCAGCAGAACCTGGACGACAACATTGTTGACCCCGAACTGAAGGCAAAATTGACACCGGATTATTCCGCGGGTTGTAAGCGGCTCATCGTCTCTGACCTGTTCTACCCGGCAATTTCAAAACCCAATGCAGAACTGGTCACCGACGGCATCACGAGGGTCGAACCTGAAGGGATTCGTACCGCCGATGGACGTCTGCATGAAATCGACGTATTGGTATTGGCCACGGGTTTCGATCCGCATCGCTTCCTGGCTGATGCAAAGATTACCGGTCGTAACGGCAAGACCCTGAACGAGGCATGGTCCAACGGCAACTATGCCTACAAGACAATTTGTGTGCCGGACTTCCCGAACTTTTTCTTTATCGGTGGGCCGAACAGCCCGATCGGTAATTTCTCCTATCTGCTGACAGCGGAAACCCAGTACGCCTATGTCGAGAAACTGATTGCCCTGATCCGCAATGGTGACGTTGTTGAGATCAGTCCAAAAGCTGATGTTACGGAGTTATTCAACGAGAAACTCAAGAGCGCGATGCCCGACACCGTCTGGGCATCTGGCTGTCAGAGCTGGTATTTCGATCGATTCGGCAATGTTGCCTCCTGGCCCTGGACATTCGCAAAATTCGAAGCAGATCTGCATGCACCCGATCTGGCTGATTTCGACGCGGCATAAGGTGGGTAATGTATGGATTTCAGAAAGACATCAGTAATTGCACTGGCAGCAGACGTCAATTTCGGGCACTACTCCGCCAGACAGCTGACGTAAGCCGCCCTGGATAATATTGAGCGACTTGACGGGGAATTAAAATGGTTGTTGGCAGAGAAGATATCGCCGGTTTTCACGGCACCAATGAACGGGTATCGATGCGACACCGTTCGAAAATTGCTTACCGTGTCGACTTCACAAAGAGCGGAATCTGCAATATATCCTTTTAACCATTTAAGCCTGTGCTAGATCAAGTCTATTTCTGCCCCGACGGGATTTCGTTAAACGCCAGACCCTTGTCCGCTCGGGGGTCCTGGGGCAACCCAAGCACGCGTTCAGCAATAATGTTACGCAGAATCTCATCGGTACCACCGGCAATTCGCATGGCTGGTGATTGCAGATAGGCTTGCTGAAACTGGCCGCCGCTCTCTACCAGTTTCGGATCACGAATGACCCCGGCCATGCCCATCAGGTCGACACCCAGCTTGGCGATTTCCTGGGCTTTTTTTGCACTGACGAGTTTTGTTATTGAGTTTTCAGGCCCAGGTGTTGCGCCCCGGGACAGGGCGGATACCGACCGCATTTTTGTGTACTTCAAGCCTGCTGTCTGGTAATACCATCTGGCTAGCTGGCTTCGAATCGCGTCGTTTTCAACGGCTGGTTTACCATTGAGTTCTATTGAGTTGGTCAGGGCGAATATCTGCTCGAAATCCGGGCCGGGGGCATCACCCACCGATACTCGCTCGTTCATCAAGGTTGCCATGGCGACACGCCAGCCATCACCCACTTTGCCTAACCGTTGGGAGTCTGGCACTTTGACATTATCGAATATGACCGTATTGAAGTGCGAGCTACCGGTGATCTGCCTGATCGGCTCAATGCTGATACCGGCTGATTTAAGGTCGAGAAAAAAGAATGTCAGGCCCCTGTGTTTCGGGACATTCGGATCGGATCGGGCAACGACAATGCCATAGTCACAGTAGTGCGCACCGGAGGTCCAGATCTTTTCACCATTTAAACACCAGTCATCACCCTGCTTTTCAGCTTTCATGCGTAAACCGGCCAGGTCAGAACCAGCGCCGGTTTCACTGAACAGCTGGCACCAGATTTCCTCGCCTCTGGCCATGGGCTGTAAATATCGTTGCTGCTGTTTTTCACTGGCATAGGCCATGAGGATCGGGCCAGCCATGCCCTGGCCAATATCAACTACACCGCGGGGCATGATGTAGTTGGCCTCTTCCTGGCCATAGATCACCCGTTCAATTGAAGTACAACCGCGACCACCATATTCTTTTGGCCAATGCAGGCAGGCCCAGCCATCGTCATATTTCCTGATCTGGAACGCCTTCGCCAGACGAACAATATTGTCCCGGCTCTTGTCGTCAAGGGTCGACGCCCAGGTTTCGTTGGGGTGCGACTTGCGACGGGCATTTTTGTCCAGCCAGGCACGTGCTTCCTGTCGAAATGCCGCTTCTTGCGGTGTATCTTCAAAATCCATATTCATCTCCCCTTTTTCTAGGACCGTAGCCAGGCCATTGCTAGTGTAGTGCCCTGGTTTGCAGTGCCGATACCAGGCGGTCTTCCCAGTAAAAACGGTGACCAAGATTAGTGGCTAAATTTCTGCTGCGGCGATAATACAAGTGGCAGTCAAACTCCCAGGTAAAGCCCATGCCACCGTGGGTTTGGATATTTTCCTCTGCACATTGATCGAACGCATCGGAGGCGCTGACCCTGGCAGATGCTGCGGCCAACGGCAGGTCAGTTGAATCCGTATCCAGTGCCCAGGCACCGTAGTAGCAGTTCGACCGGGCCAGGGTCGCGGCCACGTACATATCTGCCAGTTTGTGCTTGATCGCCTGATAGGTGGCAATCGAACGGCCAAATGCGTAGCGATTCAAGGCATACTCGCGGGCCTCATCCAGACAGGCCAGAGCACCCCCCACCTGTTCAAAGGCGTAAAGAACCGCAGCGCGATTAAATAATGTCTCAGTCAGCTGCCAGCTTTTCTCTGCCTGCCCCAGCAGTTGTGCTGGCGCGTTGGCAAAGGTAATTTCAGCTTGTGGTCTGCTGGGGTCAAGGGAGTCCAGATCACGACGGGAGACCCCCTCACCGTTCAGGTCAATCAGGAACCAGCCATTGTTGCAGCATACAATAACAAAATCCGCGGTCATCCCATCAGGTACCGGCATCTTGGTTCCGGATACGGTACCGTCCCGGCAAGAAGCATTCAGGCTGCTCGCGGTTGGCATCGTGGCATTTTCAGAGACAGCGAAAGTGCCGGTGATTTCTCCACTGGCAAGACCGGGCAGGAATTCCTTTTTTTGCGCCTCGGAACCTGCCAACAGCAGCGCTTCTGTGGCGAGATAAACCGAGCTTGCGAAAGCGGTCGGCAACAATGTCCGACCCATTTCTTCAGCCAGGACACAAAGTTCAAGTCTGCCCAACCCCGAACCGCCAAACTGTTCCGGGATCGTGGCGCCCGTCCAGCCAAGCTGCGCCATCTGTTGAAACAGCCCCGTTGCAGCATCGGATTCGCCTTCGAGCAGGTTTCTGCTTACCTGAATGACAGATTCGTGTGTAAGAAACGACCTGGCCTGGTCGCGAAGAATTTCCTGACTTTCTGAAAACTCGAAATTCATGAGGTTGCCTCTATCTATGGCTTAGCAGGGAGTAACCTAGTGTTCTGGAATCAGGCAGGAATGGATGGACTCTTCCCCCGGAATTTCCCTCGCCAGTGTGCGGATGGCAGTTTCAGCCTCGCTGACCGCGAAGTTGTGGGTGTGCATTTTCTCCAGTGGCACACGGCCACTTTCAATCAACTCGATTGCCTTGCGATAGCCACTGGACGTTACACCGAAAGCGCCCAGAATCTTTATCTCCTTGAATACAACCTTGTCTGAGACGAACTCCGGTACCGGCTTGAAACCCTTGACACCGGCCAGCACCACCCGACCACCAGCACGAACGTTGTTAATCGCATCACCAATCGGGCTGGTGGCACCGGGAGTCACATCCAGTACTACATCAACACCCTCACCGGCAGTAATATTCTGGACCTCTGATCGCAAATCTTCGTTTTCGATGTCGACCACATGGGTCGCGCCAAATTCCTTCGCCAGCGCCAGCTTGTTAGCATCTGCCGACAGTCCCGTGACAATAATATTTCGAACACCGGCTGCCCTGGCGGCGATAACCGCAGCCAGACCTCTCTGCCCAGGCCCCATAATGAGAATATCTTCACCGACGCCGGTTTGTGGTATTTCCACAGCCCAGCGAAACCCGGCGCCGAGCGGGTTATACATGACAGCTATTTCTGCCGGAATTGACTTGTCCATCTTGTGCAGAATGCTTCTGCCGTCCAGCATCATATAGTTGCCATAGGCGCCCCAGAGCCCGTGCCCCTCAGAAATCGGAATCGTTGAATAGACCTGCCGCTGGGCACACAAATGGTAGTCCCCTGCGAGACATCGTTTACAGATATGACAGGCGAGCAGGGTTTCGACCGCAACCCGATCCCCGACATCTACCTGCCACTTTTTCGCGGCAAGGTCACCAATCTTCTCAATAATACCCAGGGGCTCATGCCCTGGAATATGGGGCATCGGCAGGCGCATACCTGTTGCAAACTGTTCACAGTCCGTGCCGCAGATGCCACACGCTTCGATGCGCAACAGCGCGGAGCTGGCATCAATATCCGGAATCGCAAGTTCAATCGGCTCCAGTGTGCCCGGAGCCGTCAGTGCCATTGCCTGGGCTTTTTGCGTCATATCTGTTCTCCTCTCTAGCCTTTAAGACAGGTTGTGGTTGAGACGCCCACTGCAACCAGGGTTGTGCCGTCTCGCACTTCCAATCGGGTGGTTGCCAGACCGGCATTAAAAGACTCAAGTCGGCAGGTCGACACCAGCCACGATGGATTGCCACTGGCGCCCGTGAACCGCAAGGAAATATCCGGGTTGGGTATAGCCAGTGGCTTGCCACCCAATGCAGCCGCCACCGGTGGCCCGACAGAAATGTCCGCCGCAATGCAACTCGCTTCTTCCAGAGCACCGGCATCATCCCAGATCGTGTCCACGGCAGTTACCGTGCCGCGGGAATTCTTGCCCAGGAATCGGGGATTGAAAGTCTTGATCAAAGGAATTGGCTGTCTGGGCGGTTCACGCCAGATTCTGCCGTCCTCAAAGGCTTTGAGATCACCTTCGGCTGGCGCGATATTGTCGGCCTCAACCTCTCCAAGCGCATCCGGATTAACCAGAGATACCGTGCCCCGGGTCGTCAGTTTGCCTTCTTCATTAAGGATATCGACGCTCACGGTCGTCAGCGTTCTGCCTTCGTTCAGCATAGTTGGAACAACCCGCGCCACACCGGGCCGGAATCCACGGATAAATCGCGCATCAAGACCAATGGGGCGACGACCCGGTGAAACAGCACGCGCAACATTGACACAAATCGCCGCAAGCACGCCGCCATTAGTGCCACCAAAGCCGCCATTCAGCTCTTCGTCCAGTAGATACTGCCACTCTCCTTTGACTGCTCCCTTGAGTGCCCCATCGCTAACGTGTTGGCCATTGAGTCGTTCCTGGAAATTCATATCCAGCTCCTGTCTTTAAAAGTGCTATTCAGCGAAAGTCGCTGACGCCTGTGACAAGACCACAACACCGTCCTGGTTTTCTGCCTGTACAACAGCTTTCCCGGGGGCCGTAACCCACATTTTGGTAACAATTTTCTCTTCAAACTGTACCCGTTCGGCGAACCGTCCACTCATGGACTTAAATTTCGCTGGATCTGAGCTACACAAACCTGAAAGAATCGCCCTGCCAACAAAACCATAAGTACACAGCCCATGCATAAAGGGTCTGTCGTAGCCAGCCTTCTGGGCAAACCCTGGGTCAATATGGAGGGCCACGCGATCTCCTGACAGGCGATACAGTGCGCCCTGTTCTTCCCGGGTCTGGTGTTCGACAATCACATCCGGTTCTCTTGCGGGTGGACTATTCTTGTCTTTGGTTGAGGGTCCGGATTCACCCCCAAAACCACCACCACCTATATAAAACAATGTGGCATGAGTCCTGAACAGGGGTCCATCGGCATCTGAACCTTCTGACGTGACACCAATGACTCCAGCTTTACCCTTGTCCCAGACCTCAGAAATTCGGCTGTTCAGTGTTATGTCTGCTTTCGCGGGCAACGGTCGTAATAACTCAATGCCCTGCTCACCGTGTAACAGCCGCTGAATTTTCAATTTTACCGCCTGACCGATGTTACCCAATGCACGCATCCCGGGGATAACGGCATAAGTCGGCAAAACCAGGGGACCTTTACCTTCATAAAGAAAGTCCAGTTCATCAGTTGGCTTTGCTCCCACGCCCAGCGCATAGAGCATCGTGTCTTTTTCATTCCAGGAGATGCTCACCGGATCAAATTCAACACCCACCAAATCCGCACTCAGGGTTTCCTGTACCATTTTTACGCTCCTCTTATATACACCGGTGACAAGCACCCAGTGTATTTTACGGCCTGGTTCTGTCGCCACAATAATAGATTATTAGTATATAGTACGTATACGTACTATTAGAAAGCAACCTTTTTTAGCTGTTTGGTAATTGGAAATGCAAGGAAATACCTGTGATGCTCTACTACGCAGATGCATTACTAAAAATGATCAGGACAATGCGGCGACCCCGGCGTCGCAAAAAGCTGATTAGCCACACCAATGGATTGATCGTCACCTCTCAGGAATCCCCAGTTACCCAGATCGGTCGCGCTGCGGAAGCC
>LWDU01041385.1_pt1 | contig 55328 bp, 56 predicted proteins | sample 727161 | NCBI WGS metagenome assembly LWDU01 (sample SAMN04566230, study PRJNA314399) | hydrothermal vent metagenome | isolation source: deep sea hydrothermal plume seawater | place: Mexico: Gulf of California, Guaymas Basin | collected 2004-07-11
ACGGCGGCTGCCCTGAACATCGAGACGTCGGGATGGTCCAGGTGGGCTCCCGTCCGGACCTTCGCGAAGGATCGGAGCAGGCTGAGGCGCCCCACCTCTCCCACGACGCAGACGTCCAGCAGGCCATCGGTCGGGTCGGCGTCCGGACAGATCCGCATGCCGCCACCGAAGAACGCCGTGTTTGCCACGACCACGACAGCGGCGGTCAACTCCACCACCTCGCCGTCCAGGGTGAGGCGGTAGCGGCCGGGTCGCATGCCGGGCAGCTCGGCCAGGGTGGCGAGCGTGTAGCGAGATGGCCCACGGGGAAACCGCATCGCCTCGGCCCTTACGTTCACCGCGGCCGGAAAGCCGGCTACGCAGCTGGTGACCGCATGGCGTTCTCCGGTCCAGATGAGGTCGACCGGAACCGGGTCTGCGAGGGCCCGATCCACCCGATCCTCCAGCGATCCGACCCGGAGTCCGAGTGCCTCGGCGGCGTCGTTCCCGGTTCCACCGGCGACCAGGCCGAGCACCGTGTCCGAACCGGCGGCGGCGTCGGCGGCGATCTGGACGATGCCATCCCCCCCGAAGACCACGAGGCGATCCACCCCGGATGCCACGGCGTCGGCGGCCGCGGAAGCAGCCTCGCGTGCGGAGGTGGCGTCGAGGACGAATGGTTCCACGCCACGGGTCCTTAGCCGGTCCACCACCGTCTGGACGTCGCCTGCGGCCCGCCCGGACCGGGCGGCGGGGTTGGCCAGGAGTGCCACCTGCGACATGGGGCCATCTTCCCCCATAGGTAGCCTCAGCCCAAGAACCGGCCTCAGCCGGCCCGATCCGACAGGAGCCTCCATGCGCTCGAAGACCGCCATCCGCAAGCCCGTCGGATCCATCGGAGCAGTCGTCGCCACGACGCTGCTGGCGGGTGCCTGCGGCGGCGGTTCGGGCAGCTCGAGCGTCGCCGTTGAGCCGGAAGATGGCGTGTTGAGGATCGTTGCCGATGACACCCATGACTTCGATGCGGACGCCTACGTGGTCTCGGCGGGCGAGCTCCGGGTCGACTACGTACAGTCCGGCTTCCAGAACCACACCCTGGTGATCGAGGGGATTGAGGACCAGATGCGCCTCGAGGTCGAGAACGGTGGCCGGGACTCTGGAACCGTGACCCTCCAGCCCGGGCGCTACATCATCTACTGCGACGTGGCCGGCCACCGTGACGGTGGCATGGAAGCCCGGTTGCTCGTCGAGTAGCCAGTTGCTCGTGGAGCAGGGGGGACTGCTCCGGGTTGGTGCCGACCGGTCAGCCCCGCCACCCCGCTGACCGGAACGCCCCGGCGTTCGTAGTGTCCAGGACCTGGTGTCCAAAACTGAAACGGCCCGCCCGTGAGGGCGGGCCGTTTCGCGTTCAGGGTTACCTGATCAGGCGAGGATCTCGAAGAGCAGGTAGAGGACCAGGGTGATGCCCAGGCCGTAGCCGATGGTGTGCGTGTGCTTGTCCAGGACCTTCTTGTTGAGGAAGCCGTCGTAGCCGCCCAGCTTGCCGAGGGCAGCGACCTCCATGGCGATCCAGATCACGAAGAAGACGATCCAGATGGTGATGCGGGCACCCGGGTCCAGGGTCAGCGAGCCGGAGCTTCCGAAGTTCATCGAGAAGTGGCTCGGGAACATCATGAAGAAGATGAGCGGGATCGAGAACAGGGTGTTCACCCGGCTGGCCCGTGCCGCCCGCTTGGCCGCTGCGGGAGCCGCCGGATCAGCCTCGCCGCCCTCGGACACCGCTACCGATGAACCGATTGCGATCTTCTGTGCCGGCCAGATGACCATCCACACGTTGGCGGCCATCGTCGTACCGAGGAGGAAGCCGAACGAGATGCCCATACCGGCAGCGGAGCGGAAGTAATCGCCGCGCACCTCTTGGGCGATGAGGATCCAGATTCCCGTCACCCATGTCCCGAGGGCCGCCCAGCGGAACCACCAGAGCGTGCGCCATGTGATCTTCCGCAGGGCCTCACCGCGGGCTCCGTCGCTCATCTCGGCGAAAGCTGAACCCTGGATGAAGTTGAAGAAGTAGAGGAGACCTATCCAGGTGATCCCTGTCAGGTAGTGGGCGTATCGACCAATGGCCTGACCGCCTCCGGTCATTCCCATGAAGTCACTGAACAATTCCACGAAGGTCTCCCTCGAATCGGTGTGGATTAACGATCAGATCATGGCACGAGTCGCGCGCGCCGACAACGTTCCTGCGCCCATCTCTCATGGGTGCGGATGTCGTGCCGGTGGCCTGTGCAGCCCTGGTGCAGGACCTGTTCCGGGGGTGGTTGGCCGGGTCGGCGGACCCTCAGTCGACCGTCACGTCGGCGAACCGCTCGCGGAGGGTCTTCTTGGAGAACTTGCCGACCGAGGTCTTGGGCACCTCGTCGATGAACTCGACCCGGTCAGGCATCCACCACTTCACGATGCGTCCGTCCAGCCACGTGAGGATGTCCTCAGCCGACAGGTCGGCTCCTTCGACGGCCACCACGCAGGCCATGGCCCGCTCGCCCCACTTCGCCGAAGCGATGCCGATGACGGCGGCCTCCGCCACGTCCGGGTGGGCCATGATCTCGTTCTCCAGCTCAACCGAGCTGATCCACTCGCCGCCCGACTTGATGAGGTCCTTGGTGCGGTCCACGAGGCGGATGTAACCCTCGGCGTCGGCTGTGGCCACGTCGCCCGTCTTGAGCCAGCCGTCGGCGGTGAACGATTCGGCCGAGCGCTCATCGTTGTAGTACGTGCTGGCGACCCACGGCCCGCGGACCTGGAGCTCGCCACGCGACTCGCCATCCCACGGCTGTTCCTCGTCGGTCTCCTGGTCGGCGATCCGGAAGTCCACCCCGGGGGCGATCAGCCCCACGGCCGTGCGGATGTCGGCCTTCGCATCGTCGTCGAGGTGGTCCAGGGTCGACTTGATGGTGCATACGGCGGCCAGCGGGCTGGTCTCCGTCATCCCCCAGGCCTGGAGCAGGGGTAGGCCCGTGGTCTCCCGGTAGCCCTCCGAAAGGGAACGCGGGACGGCCGAGCCACCACACGGGATCGCCCGCAGCGCGGAGACGTCGCGACCCTCCAGCTCGGGTAGCACGCCCATCCAGATCGTGGGTACTCCGGCCGCAACGGTCACGCCCTCGCTCTCGATCAGGTCGGCCAGCGAAGCGGCCGAGAGGTCGGCGCCGGGCATTATGAGGGTGGCCCCGGTCGCCACCCCGGCGTGGGCCAGGCCCCAGGCGTTGGCGTGGAACATCGGTACCACCGGAAGGATGACGTCCCGTTCGTTGATGCCCAGCGTGTCGGCCATCATCGCCCCGAAGGTGTGGAGGACCATCGAGCGGTGCGAGTAGACGACCCCCTTGGGGTTGCCGGTGGTTCCGGACGTGTACATCATCGAGCCGGCCCGGTTCTCCTCCACCCGGATCCAGTCCACGGGCGATGCCGCGCCCAGGAGGTCCTCGTAGTCATGGACCTCCTGCCCAATGGCGTCCGGATCCGGAGCGGGGGCGCCGTCGTCCATGAGCACCACGTGGCGGACAGTCTCGAAGCCGCCCATCAGGGGCCAGATCAGGCCGGCCACCGAGTGGTCCAGGAAGATCACCTCGTCCTCGGCATGGTTCACGATGTAGCTGAGCTGCTCGGGGAACAGTCGCAGGTTGAGGGTGTGGGAGACCCGGCCGGTGCATGGCGGGGCGAAGTAGAGCTCCAGGTGTCGGGCGGTGTTCCACGAGAAGGTGGCAACCCGACCGTCCTCGCTGATGCCCAGGTCGTCCAGGACGCCGCCGAGTCGACGGGTCCTCTCACCCCACTCTGCGTAGCTGACCCGTTCGCGCCCGGTCGGGGTGGCGGTCACCACCTCCTTGTCGGCGAACAGGCGGGTGGCGCGGTCGAAGACGTGGATCAGCGACAGCGGTGTGTCCATCATCAGGCCATCCATCAGGAAGGTTCCTTTCGTTGGAGGTGGGGTTGGTTGGTGCTTGGGTTGGTTGGTGCTGGCTTCGTTGGCGCCGGGGCGCCGGGGTCCTGGCCGGCTACGGGTGCCCTCAGGTGGTGTGGGCCACCGCCGTCTCAGCGAGGGAGACCAGTTCGGTCCTCTCATCAGGGGTCAGTACCTCGAAGTCGGTGGCGTTGGCCAGGTCGGTGGCCGAGTCGACGGCCAGTCGGGTGGCTTCGTCCTGCGGTCCTGCGGACAGGTCCTGGTAGCCGTGCATGGCGGTGAACCTCTCACCGTCGACGGCCAGGACCATGCCCATCGGGTCGACTCCGGCGGCGCGTGCGATCAGGACGTGACGGCAGAGGCGGAGTTCACGGGTGGCCTGGGTGAGCAGGTAGGCCCGACCCGTTGCATCTGGTGGGCGGGCGGTGTCGCGCCATCCCGCCGCCAGCGCCACGCCGGACATGTCGGCGGCATCCAGCACGGCGGCGAGGAGGTCGGCCATGCGTTCCGCCCCGTCGAAACCCTCCAGATAGGTCCGACCCAGGTCCGCGCATACCAGCGCGTAGGCGGCGCCGCCCTCGGACCGGGTCAGGTCGCAGTCGGCTTCCCAACCGGCGGTGATCATGCCCCGATCGAAGAAGAAGGCGGCATCGGCGGCCTCGTCGGCGGAGACGTCGCCCATGACCCCCAGCCGGCCCTGCACGTAGCTCGGCATGCCTGTTGGAAGGCCCAGTTCGGCGCACCTGCCGAAGGTGGAGCGATCCAGCATGAACCTTGCTCCGAGGCTTCCGATCGGGTCGGCCAGGCGTCGGGCTGTTGTGAGGGTGTCCACGTGTGCTGCTTCCTGGAGGTGGGGTCTATTGGGCGGGTTGTGTATCCGCGACTGCCTCACCGGGTCTGCGGCCGGGGTGAGGCAGCGCCCGCGGACGGTACCAGTCGGTCTCCCGGCTCTCGGAACCGGGATCTTCAGCCGAACGCGGCGGCGACGCCGAGGGTGATCAGGGCACCGTTCCGGGCCAGGTCGCGCCACGACAACGGTCGGACCGCCCAGGTGCCGAAGCAGCCGCACGACTCCCGATGCCCGGCCAGCAGGCGGCCGGCTATGAGCGTGGTGAATGCCACCAGGAGGGCGACGGCGCAGGGACCTCCGGTGCGGGGGTCCACCACGAGCAGTGCTGCGGTCGCCACCTCGGTCACGGGTACGGCCACGGCCAGCAGGCGTGGGCTGGGAAGGCCGAAGCCTGACATGGACCTCCGGGTCGCCACCGGATCCCGGAACTTTGCTGCTGCGGCCACCACGAAGATGACGGCCAGCAGGGTGGCGGCGATGGTGGCGAAGTCCGGCATGGCCTGGCCCCTCAGTATCCGAGGGCCACGTCGATGCCGGCCAGGAGCTCCCGTCCCTCGCAGAACCTCCGGACGTTGTCGGCCACGAACGGCTCCAGGAGCCTGATCCCCATCTCCGGGGTGTTGCCGATGTGCGGGGTGATCAGGCAGTTGGGCAGGGACCAGAGAGGGTGGCCGTCCGGGAGCGGTTCCGGTTCGGTCACGTCCAGGGCCGCCGCTGCGATCCGGCCACCCTGGAGTGCGTCGACCAGCTCATCTGTCACCACGTGGGCGCCGCGTGCGACGTTGACGAGCATGGCGTGATCGGGGAGGGCGTCGAACTCGGGCCGACCGACGATTCCCGTAGTCTCGGCAGTGAGCGCCAGCGCCAGCACCAGCACGTCGGTCATCGGCAGCACCTCGTGGAGCCGGGCCGATGTGATTGTCCGGTTGGCGCCGGGAAGAGGCGTGTTCGAACGGCGCACCACGGTGACGTCGCATCCCCACGGGGCCAGCAGGGGTAGGAGGTGGCTGGTGATTCCTCCACCACCCAGGATCGTGATTCGACTGCCGGCCAGGATCCGCCCCTCTGGGCCACTCCATGAACGCATCCGCGCATATCCGTGAAGGTTCTTTCCCAGGGCCAGGATCAGTGACAACACCGTCTCGGCCACAGCCGGGGCGTAGACGCCCTTGCCGCACGTCCACGTCCAGCGGTCGTCCAGGTGGTGGGCGAACGGTTCGATGCCGGCGTAGGGGAGTTGGATCCACGAGAGTCGCTCAGCGTCGGCGACGATTCCGGGGAACTCCCCGGTCCGCCCGGGGTCGGCCCAGATCAGGCCCTCGGCCTCCCGGGGCTCCACCAGCGTGGCGTCCGCCGCCGAGACGGCGCGGCACATGGCCTCGTACATGACCGGTCGGGTGTCGGGCGCTACGGCGATGGGGCGGCTCATCGGGTGGTCTCCGGGAGTGGTTCGTGTCGGTTGGCTGTCCGGGTCCGGGTCGGCTGTCCAGCCCGGTCGGCAGTCTGCTCTGGTCAGGATTGCAGCGGCAGGAGTTCGTCGGCCACCTCGACGACGGTGGCATGCCAGTCGTCGGGTTCGTCCAGCGGGAACGCCACGAACTTGGAGGCGCCGGCCGAGACGAACTCCTCGAGGCGGGAGCGCAGGCCCCTGATCCCGTGCGCAACCACCTCGGCGGGGTCCAGGTCCGGCTGGCGGGTACGCAGGCGCTGGGCGAAGCGTTCCGGGAGGGCTCCGTGGACGAACGGGACCAGGGCTCCGAAGTGCTCCGGGTCCATGGACCGTCCGTGGGCGGCCGCCGTCTCCGAGACCAGGCGGATCCCGTCGGCGACCGCATCCGGGGTGGTGAACGACGGAAGCCAACCGTCGCCCAGTCGGCCGCAGCGACGGAGCTCTGAAGGTGCCTGCCCGCCCAACCACACCTCGAACGGGTCCTGCACTGGTTTCGGCAGGATCCTGACACCGTCGAGGCTGAAGCGTTCGCCGTGGTGGTCCACCACGTCTTCCGTCCAGAGCCGGCGGATCAGCGGCAGTGCCTCGTCGAACCACGCGGCCCTCTCCGAGCGCTTCACACCGAAGGCCTGATGTTCGGCGTTGTCGGCAATGCCCAGTCCGAATGCCGGCAGGGCCCGACCGTTGGAGATGCGGTCCAGGCTGGCGAGTGCCTTGGCGCAGAGCACGGGATTGCGGCCGGGCAGCACCATGACGGCTGGACCGAACTTGAGCCGCTCGGTCCTGCCGGCGGCGTAGGCCATTGCGACCATCGGGTCCAGCGTGGCGCCACCGGCCCGTTCGCTCACCCAGAGGGAGTCGAATCCCAACCGTTCAAGGTCGTCGACCAGGTGGCCGAAGGTCTGGTGGTCGTCAGGGCGTGCCGCCCCTCCGAAGCCGAAGCCGACGCGGATGTGCACGTCTACCGGCGGGTCAGCGCAGCGCAGCGGTTCCGGCGTAGGGCGCCGGATCGCCGGCTACGGGAATCTCGGGTCGTGACCACATGGTCATGTCGGCCAGCTCCGTGGCGGCCTGACGCCAGGTCACGGGGTCCCAGCCTTCGGCGCTTCCGATGATGGATCCGTTCTGGCGGATCGCCACGAACGCCGGGAGCGTCTCGAGGCCCAGCGACCGGACCAGGGAGCGGTCCGGGTCGGCCAGCGTGAGTATCTGGTCGGTGAGCGGTCCCAGGAACTGGCTGGCACCGTCTACGCCGGCTCCCGTGACCAGGAAGGCCACCCGCACGTCAGCTTCACGGAAGATGGTCAGGATGCGGTGGGCGGTGTCCAGCAGCCAGGAACTCTCGTGGGTGTACGGGTCGAGGACGACCGCAGCGAGGGGAAAGGTGGTCAGGAACTGCGACAACGGGCGTGCTTCGCCGCCGACGGGATGCAGTTCGATCGAGAGGTCAGGTGCGTTCACCACGGCGGGTGACGCTAGCAAGGACTCGGGCCGTAGTTGTCGGCGTGTCGCTCCCGGCCCGGCTGCAATGGCCCGACGGTTACTGCGTAGCGGCTGGTGCGCTGGTCAGGGAGCGGGTCAGGGCCTCGATGGCTTCGTCGGCCAGTGACCGCATCTCGTCGTCCGTGCGGTCCTGGATCGGGTGCGCCACGAAGACGCTGGCCACATCCAGGCCGAGTGCCCGGGACTGGGCGGCAGCGGCTTCGGCGAACGGCTCGGAGGCTACGAACACACCCGGCAGGCCTCGGCGTTCCAGATCATCGATGTCGTGCACACTGCACGTCGTGCAGGATCCTCAATCGGCCAGCGCTTCGATCACGGCGTCGCACTGGGTGGCGATCTCGTGTCGCAGGTCGACGGGGGCCGGCTTGGTGAACGTGGGCTTGGCATAGCGACGGACCATCGCCCCCTGCGTGGTGAGCTGCTCCTCGAGGCGGTCCAGGAACACGTCGCCCCTCGGCTTGGAGATGTCCAGCAGCCCGATCGTCAGGCCGTCGAGCCCTGGCGGTCGGGGATTCAGGGAACGCTGGCCGGGCGTGGCCTCGGCCGTCGGATCCAGAACGGTCAACGGTTCGGTCATCGGATGATCTCCCTGCTCGTCGGTTCGCTACCCATCGGTCCGTTCAGCCAGCCGCCGATGATGGCTGAGAAGAGGCCGGCCGGCCCTCCGGCGTGGACGACCAGGAGGCCGCCCGGTCGGAACTTCGGGAGGGTCAGCCCGCTGAGGCCCTCCGGTAGGCCCTCCTCGATTCCGCCGGCGCCTGCCAGGATCCCGTCGGTCTCCACCATGAGGAGCTTCCCGATCTCCTCCATGAAGCGTGGGCGGTCCCAACCGGCATCGCCGAAACGGGCCATGTGCTCGGGCGACAGGACCAGCAGCCCGTCCATTCCCATGACGGTCCGCGGGGACACGCTGGCGAGCAGGCCCTCGGCCAGCATCCGGACCAGCGATTCGGCCGACCGGCTCTTCTGGTCGACCAGTATCCGGGGTCCTTCACCGCAGAAGGCGGTCACTACGTCCTGGGAGCGGTCGAAGCCCCGATCCTCGGCGAGGGTGGTCCACGGCGAGCCTGCCTCGTCCTCGGCGAAGCAGAAGCCGAGCTTGGACATGCTCCCGTGGGTGGCCCGATCCACGCCGCCCGGTGCGCCCCCACCGACGTTGCGGACGACGAGTTGCACGGCACGACCGATGGTGGCGTTGGCCCGGTTGCCGTGCCCTAGGACGTTCACACCGCTGTTCATGCCGATCCGGGTGGCTATGGGTCCGTTCACGACGAGGACGGGTCCCACCCCCATGGTCGTGGCCAGCACCCCGTGCATGTTGAAGTCGTCCGTGCAGATCGCCTCGAGGGAGGCCAGCACGACCGGCAGGTACTCGGGTAGGCAGCCGGCCATGACAGAGTTGACCGCCACCTTCTCGACCGTGCAGTCGACGAGGTTCGGCGGCATCAGGGCCACGACCTCGTCACCGGAGCGCGACGTGCCCTCCAGCATCCGGAGTACCCGCTCCCGGGTGGGCGGCACCAGCGGAAGGCCATCCGACCAGCCGCGGTCGTACATGGCCTCGGCCTCGTCCTCGAGGGCACCGATCTGGACCTGTCGCGAGGCCAGGCCGGAGCTGGAGTAGCGGGCCGTCAGTTCGCCGATCCGCCCGGGATCGACCGTCAGGGATCCTCAGCCGGGCTTGAAGACGGGTAGGTCGGGTCCGAGGCCGTCCAGCTCCGTGAGGTGTTCCCACCTCTCACGGTCCCAACCTGCGGTCCGGGCGACCTCCACACCGTCCAGAATCCTGATGAGGGTCGGTACGGCATCGACGTCCAGGTGCCAGCTGACCGCCAGGTCCCGGTCGTCGACGACCCAGTCGGCCGCTTCCGGGAAGGTCGGGTCGTCCTGGGTGTAGACGGTCAGGCCCAGGCGGGTGGCGAGGTCGGACAGCACCGGCTGCACCAGTTGGCAGGCCGGACAGCCAGCCTTGACGACCGCCACGAAACCGTCGGAAATGCCTGCGGATTTCACGTCGGCTGCCATGTCAGGAGTCTCGCGCCCATTCCCGGTGGCTGCGCTGTCGGCCGGAGGCGTTGGTGAGAGATCGGTCACAACCCCGCGTCGGCGACCGAAGGTACGCCTACCCTTTTCCTCCGATGGACGATTCTCTGGACGTCACCTTCTACGGCGTGCGAGGTTCGACCCCCTGCCCGTGCGATGAGAACCGTCGGTATGGAGGCAACACCTCCTGCGTGGTCATCGACGTACCCGGTGGGGAGCCGATCCTGCTGGACCTCGGAACGGGACTGCGCTTCTACGGCGTGGCCGAACCCTGTGCCGAGGTGCCCTTCCGCGGCACGGCACTGCTCAGCCACCTGCACTGGGACCACGTCCAGGGCCTGCCCTTCTTCCCGCCGCTGCACTGTCAGGGTTCCCGACTGGACGTCCACGGCCCGGTCGAGGCGGGCAGGTCGTTGGAGGCCTCCTTCGACACGTTCATGAACCCGCCCTTCTTCCCGATCCGTATCCATGACATGCCGGGTGAGATCACCTTCCATGACACCTCGACGGGTTCATTCGACGTGGGGCCGGCCCGGGTGACTGTCTGTGAGGTTCCCCACGTCGGGACCACCTTCGGCTACCGGATCGACTGGGGTGGGGTGAGCGTCGCCTACGTCAGCGACCACCAGCAGCCCGTCGACGACCCCCGGCATGTCGACGAGGCGGTCCTGGAACTCGTCGACGGGGTGGACCTCCTGATCCACGACGCCCAGTTCACCCCGGAGGAGTTCGCCGAGCGGTCCAACTGGGGGCATTGCACCGTCGACTACGCCCTCGAGGTGGCACACCAGGCGGCGGTAGGCGAGCTGGTGCTCTTCCACCATGATCCTGCGCACTGCGATGGAACCATCGACGGGATCCTGGCCACGGCCGTCGAACGGGCAGTCGACCTGGACATCGGCTCGGTCACCGCAGCGATGGAGGGCCGCACGGTCCAACTCCGGCCGGCCTCGGCTCGGGCCACCACCTCCTGACCCGGGTCCTGACCCGGATCCCGGGCGCAACCAGAACCGGGTCTCCCCGCTAGCGTCCCACCCGATCCGATGGACGACGCTGGAGTGGGGATTCAGGTGGAGAGCGGGATAGACGGAGACCTCTACCGCAAGGTCCTGGGGCGGTATCCCACCGGAGTGACGCTTGTGACCGGCATGGGAGACGGCGAGCCGCTGGCCATGGTCATCGGCTCCTTCGTGTCGGTCTCGATGGACCCGCCCCTGGTGGGATTCCTGCCGGGCCGCTACTCGCATACGTGGCCCCTCATCCAGGCCAGTGGTTCGTTCTGCATCAACGTTCTCTCCGATGCCCAGGAGGATCTCTCGAATGCCTTCTTCCGCAAGGACGGAGACCCCTGGGAGGGGACGGGCTGGGTGCCGGCGGCTTCGGGTTCACCGGCGATCCCGTCATGTCTGGCCTCCATCGACTGCTCGATCCACGAGGTGGTGGACGCCGGCGACCACCTGTTCGTCATGGGCCTGATCACAGGCCTCTCACACGTCGACGAGGGCTCGCCGCTGGTGTTCCTCGGAGGTCGGTACGGCCAGTACCGCCAGATGGCCTGATGGCCTGATGGCCGTCTACGCCCTGGGCGACAGGGTTCCCCAGATCCACCCGAGCGCATACGTGCATCCGCTGGCCGTGGTGATCGGCGACGTGGTGCTGGGACCGGAGTCCAGCGTCTGGCCCCATGCGGTGATCCGGGCCGACGACAACCGCATCAGCATCGGCGCCCGGACCTCGGTGCAGGACAACGCCGTGCTCCACTGCACGAGCCACCTGCCGACCATCGTCGGCGAAGACGTCACCCTGGGGCACCTGTGCCACCTGGAGGGCTGCACCATCGAGGACCGGGCGCTGGTGGGCGTGGGTGCTGTCGTCCTGCACGAGGCGGTTGTGGGCCGAGGGTCCATAGTCGGGGCCAATGCCGTCGTCCGCAACGGGCAGGTGGTGCCACCGCTGTCAATGGCCCTCGGCGTGCCGGCCGTCGTCCGCGAGGGCGTGGTCGCAGAGGGCACCAACATGATCAACGCCATCGTCTATGTCGAGCGGAGTCGCAAGTTCCGCGAGACGCTCCGAAGGATCGACTGAGCGGGTGACCACCGGAGGCGTGGTCACCGATGGAGCCGCCGAGGCACTCGAGAACCACCGGTTCTCCTCCGGCGACCTGACCCTGGCCGCGCACCTTGAACGTCCGCCGGGGGGTGGGACGGGCCTGCCAGGGGTCGTGATCTGCCACGGCTTTCCGAGCGGACCGGATGGTGGTGCCAACTCGGTGACCACCTTTCCGGAGCTGGCCTTCCGGATCGCCACGGAGATGGGCTGGGTGGCGATGGTGCCGTACCTGCGGGGCATGGACGGCTCCGAAGGCGACTTCAGCCTGGATGGGTGGCGGGACGACGTGGTGGCGGCCGTCGCCGACCTGAGGTCCCAGCCGGGTGTGGACATGGTGTGGGCGGTCGGCTTCGGCAGCGGAGCGTCGTTGGCCATCTGTGCCGCAGCGGTGGATGAGGAGATCATGGGGGTGGGCGCCCTGGCCGCCCCCGCCGACTGGTCGGACTGGGCGGCCAACCCGCGTCGCCTGCTGCTGCACGCACGCGATGCGGGGCTGCTGACCATGGAGGGCGCGCCGCCCGACTTCGGACGCTGGTCGTCGGCGCTGCGCGAGATCTCCGCGGAGCGGGCGGTGGAGTCGATGGCCCCCCGCGACCTGCTGCTGGTGCACGGCACCGACGACGAGATCGTGCCGCCCCTCGACGCCCGGGTGCTCGCCGGTCAGCACGGCTCGGCCGACCTGCGGATGATCGCGGGCGCCGGGCACCACCTGCGCCACGACCCACGTGCCATCGCCACCCTCCTCGGCTGGCTGGACCGTCAACGGCGCCGGCACGCCTGAGCCGGCGGGGCTGCTTCCCGCGGGTGGCCCGGCTTCCGGCTGACGGTTCCGCTTCTGGTCCGTCCCACCCTGTTCCGACCCTGCATATACCGGGTATTCAGGCCCGGGGATTGTTACTATCCACGTAGGAGAAATCCCCATAGCCTTGACGGAGGCCTTCCGTCGGGAGCCCAGCTACAGGAGAGGAGAAACCGATGACCGCAACCGATCTCGGCCTTGACCTGAGTCGCTACAAGCTCGGCTGGAGCGACGAGGAGAACTACGTCTTCAAGCCCAAGAAGGGCCTGAACGAGGACATGATCCGCGAGATGTCGTGGATGAAGGGCGAGCCGGACTGGATGCGGGACTTCCGCCTGAAGTCCTACGAGAAGTTCGGTCGCAAGCCCATGCCGTGGTGGGGCGGGGACATGTCGGGCATCGACTTCGACAACATCTTCTATTACATCAAGCCGACGGAGTCCCTCTCCGACAACTGGGACGACGTGCCCGAGTCGATCAAGAACACCTACGAGAAGCTCGGGATTCCCGAGGCGGAACGCAAGTACCTGGCCGGCGTCACCGCCCAGTACGAATCCGAGGTCGTATACCACCGCAACCGTGAGGACCTGGAGGAACAGGGCGTCATCTTCTGCGACATGGACACGGCCCTGCGGGAGTACCCGGAACTGGTGAGGGCCTACTTCGGTCGGCTCATCCCCCCGGGTGACAACAAGTTCTCAGCCCTCAACTCAGCGGTCTGGAGCGGTGGGTCGTTCATCTACGTGCCGCCCGGCGTGAAGGTGGAGATGCCGCTGCAGGCGTACTTCCGGATCAACGCCGAGAACATGGGCCAGTTCGAGCGCACCCTCATCATCGCCGACGAGGGCTCCGAGGTGCACTACATCGAAGGCTGCTCGGCACCTGTCTACAGCACCGACTCCCTGCACTCCGCCGTGGTCGAGATCGTGGTCAAGGAGTCGGCGCGGGTCACCTACACCACCATCCAGAACTGGTCGTCCAACGTCTACAACCTGGTCACCAAGCGTGCCCTGGTCGAGGCCGAGGGCCATATGGAGTGGATCGACGGGAACATCGGGTCTCGGCTGACCATGAAGTACCCGGCTGTCATCCTGGCCGGCCCGAAGGCTTCCGGCGAGGTGCTCTCGGTGGCCTATGCGGGGAAGGGCCAGCATCAGGACGCCGGCGCCAAGATGACCCACGCCGCACCGGAGACGACATCCAAGATCGTCTCCAAGTCGATCTCCAAGGACGGCGGCAGGACCAGCTACCGCGGTCTGGTCAGGGTCGAGGACCATGCCTACGGCTGCAAGAGCCATGTCGAGTGCGATGCGCTGATCCTGGATGACGAGAGCATCTCGGACACCTACCCATACATGGAGATCGGCTCGGCCGACGCTGTGATCGGCCATGAGGCCACCGTCTCGAAGGTCGCCGACGACCAGCTCTTCTACCTGATGAGCCGGGGACTGACCGAGGAGCAGGCCATGTCGATGGTCGTGAACGGCTTCATCGAGCCGATCACGCGGACGTTGCCGATGGAGTACGCCGTGGAGTGGAGTCGTCTCATCGAACTCCAGATGGAGGGTTCGGTCGGCTGACCGGATTCGTCCGGACTCATCCGGCCGGGGGGGGACGGTCACGCGCTCGGCGATCCATGCGGGGCACACTGGGTCCATGCCGATGCGCCAGGACTGCAAGAACTTCGAGAGCCGGACTTACCCCAACGGCGACACGGTGCGGAAGTGCAACCTGGACCTCGCTCCGGAAGCCCCGTGGCGTTGCCCCGAGGACTGCCAGTCCTTCGCCAAGCGCCGCGTCGACGTGAACTGGAGCCACGGCACCCTCATCACGCCGGAGACCCCTGACGAGCCCGCCAGTCTGGGTGAGGACGGGAGCATCGCCGCCCTCCTGGATGCCGCCGAGGACATCATCAACGCCGCGGGACCACAGGTGGTGGCCGACCTGGAGGCCGAACGCTCCGGGAAGGGGCGGTTCCGTCGTAAGAAGAAGGGTGGCGAGGGGCCCAGCGGAGGCGGTCGGGGAAAGGGCCGTCGCCGCAGGTAGCAGGCCCTCAGCTGTCGGTCAGGTGGACCTCGACGACGGCGGTGAGCGGAATGTGCACCGTGGAGCCATCGGGACACGACACCATGAGCAGGTCCACGCCCAGGCGGGTGAGGGTGCCGGGCACGGGGTCGGGCGAACCGTCGACCGTCACCCGGACGGCGGGCTGTTCGGCCACGAGTCGGTCCAGCGCCGAGCGGAGGTCCAGCCGGTCCACGGCATCGCCCACCGGGCGGTCCCCGACGAGGGCCGGACCGCCTGGAGGGAGCCGGATGGCGGTGATGGCGCTACGGCTCAGCAGGCAGAGCTCGCCACCTGTCAGGCGGAGCGCCACGAGGTCGCTGCCGAGGGCCTCGATGCGACCCGATCGACGCATTCCGGTGGTCAGCGAGAGGGTCACCTGGTCGGAACGCTCGGCCAGGTCCACCAGGAGGCCGCCCAGGTGTCCTGACTCCTCTGTGCGGAGCCGGAGCCAGGCTTCCTGTCCGATGCGGCGCACGGCCTCCTCGGCCTCCGCCCTGGCGGCGAACCGGCGGAGATCGTCGTCGGTGCCGGAGTCGGAGCCGAGGTCGGTCATTGGTCGTAGCCCGGGCACTCGCGGTCGAGCTTGCGGATGAGTCCCGGCCATTCGGTCGCACCGTCGTAGTTGTAATGCGGTGATGCGTACATCTGTTCCTGGAACCGCCCGGCCTCGTCATCGGAGATGAGGTGGAGCTCGCTACCGGTGGACATCGCGTTGATCTGGATCTCGCAGGCCTGGCGCAGGTAGAACGAGCGGAAGAACGATTCGCCGGCCGTACGCCCGAAGGCGTAGTGGCCGTGGTTGCGGCTGATCAGGAGGTTGTGGCGTTCTGCCAGGTCGCTGAAGAGGGCACCGAACTGCTCGGTCTCGTCGAACCGGTAGTCGAGGTAGCCGAGCATGTGCCCGAGGTAGACGGCCGGCTGGTTGACCCACAACAGGCCGCACTCCAGCGAGCCGACCGCGGCGATCGGCACCTCGTGGCCGTGGATGAAGAAGTGGATGTCGGGCCTGGCGCCGAAGATCCACCGACACAGGTTCACGGCGCCGTCATTGGTCCATCGGCGGTCGTCGTGCACCGGCGTGCCGTCGGCCGCGATGGTGATGAAGCTGGATGCCGTCGCCTCCTCCCAGAACATGCCGTACGGGTGGGTGAGGTAGTGGTCGGGCTGGTCGGGGACCCGGGCTGCGATGGCGCCGTTGACGAGGTCGCTCATGCCGTAGAGGTGGATCGCCCGGTAGATCGCTGCCAGGTGGATTCGGGCTCGCCACTCGGATTCGGTGCAGCTGGACTGATCTGGTGGGTCAGCCGCCGTGGTGGTCCCGTCGAGGCCGACGGCGTCACCCGGATCGGTCATGGTCCTCCCTCCAACCCTCTTCGGTCGTTTCGCATTATGCCCCTCCGGGGATCGCTCCCACTATCCTTGTGGGCCGCATATGGAGTCGACCGCTGTAACCGTCACCGTTCCCGGAAACGACCTCATGTCGGATCTCGTCGGCGAGAGCGATGTGCTGCTCCGACGTATCGAGGGGGCCTTTCCCGGATCCGAGATCCACGTCCGTGGCAACAGGATCACCATCGACGGACTGCACGCCACCACCGTCCGCCGGGTGTTCGACGAGGTGGTCATCCTCCTGCAGAGCGGATTGCTCGTGGACGAGATGACCCTGGACCGGACGATCGACATGGTCCGGGCCGACGAGTGGCCATCCGAGGTGCTCACCACCGAGATCCTGCGATCCTCTAAGGGCAAGTCGGTAAGGCCCCGGTCGGCCGGCCAGAAGCGTTACGTGGAAGCAGTGGACGACGGGATCATCACCTTCGCCATCGGTCCGGCGGGAACGGGCAAGAGTTGGCTGGCCGTGGCAATGGCGGTCAGGGCCCTGCAGGCCGGGCAGGTTGACCGCATCGTCCTGACCCGACCCCTCGTGGAAGCAGGTGAGCGGGTGGGGTTCCTACCCGGTGACCTGATGGCCAAGGTCGACCCGTACCTGAGGCCCCTCTACGACGCCCTCTTCGACATGGTGGATGCCGAGTCCGCCCAGCGGCTCCTGGACCGTGGGCTGGTCGAGGTGGCACCCCTGGCGTTCATGCGGGGCCGCACGCTCAACAACAGCTTCATCATCCTGGACGAGGCGCAGAACACCACCCCCGAGCAGATGAAGATGTTCCTCACCCGGGTGGGCTTCGGCTCGCGCGTGGTGGTCACCGGAGACATCAGCCAGGTGGACGTCCCCGATGGCCGGAGCGGTCTGGAGGGACTGGAGCCGATGCTGGCCGGAATCGACGGGCTCTCCTTCGTGAGGCTCGGGGCCATCGACGTGGTCCGCCACCGGATAGTCCAGGACATCGTGGAGGCCTACGAGCGGGCCGGAACCGACGGGCCGGGCGACAACGGGGCCAGACGATGAACCGTGGGCGTGATGACGGCGGGGCCTCCGGCGGCCCGACCGTGATCGTGGACGATGAGAGGGAGCCCGGCGGGTCCGACCATGCCGTGGACGTCGACAGGTGGGCTGCTCTGGTGGGCGATGTCCTCGCCGACGAGGGCCTGTCCGGTCGACCGGTGGAGGTTCACCTGCACTTCGTGGACGAGTCGGCGATCGAGGACCTGAACCGCCAGCACATGGGTGGCTCGGGCCCCACGGACGTGCTGGCCTTCCCGGTGGACGACCCGTCAATGGTTCCCGACGGGATCCCGGTGCTGCTGGGCGACGTGTTTGTCTGCCCTTCGGTGGCGGCCCACCAGGCACCCAGCCACGCCGGTGACTACGACTCCGAGATGTCGCTCCTCGTCATCCACGGCGTCCTGCACCTCCTGGGCCACGACCATGCCGAGGCTGCGGAGGCCGAGGCGATGCAGGCCCGTGAGCGGGAACACCTGGAGCGCTACGGGATGGTCCGCCCGTGAGCCTCGGGGTGGGCCTCCTGATCGTCGGGCTGCTCATGGCGGCCAGCGCCGTCCTGGTGGCCACCGAAACCAGCCTGCTGCACATTCGCCGTGCAAGGGCCGAGGTGCTGACCGACCCGAACGGCGATGGCCCGCGGGTCGACGAGCGGGCCGCGGAACTCCTCCGGCTGCTGGACGACCGGGTGCGCGGCCTGGGCCCGGTGCTCTTCCTTCTGATGGCCTTCCGCCTCATCGCAGCCGGCCTCCTGGCCGTGCTGGTGGCCGACGATCACGGCGCCGCATGGGCTGTCGTGGCCATGGTGGTGTTGCTGGTCATCGGCTTCGCGCTGACCGACGTCCTGCCCAGGACCATCGCGTTGCGTTCGACCGACAGGCTGGTCCTCCGACTGGCTCCGTTCGCCCTCGCAATCGGGCGGATCCTGCCGGTCCGGTGGCCGGCACTGGGCCTGGTGGGGTTGGCCGAGCGCCTCCTGCCGCGCCCACTCAGGACGGGTGGACCGATGGTCTCAGAGGAGGAGATGCTGGCGGTCGCAGACAGGGCTCTGGCCTCGCGGTTGATAGATGTCGACGAGCACGACCTGATCGAGTCGGCCATCGCCTTCGGCGACACGCTCGTTCGTGAGGTGATGGTGCCCCGGCCGGACATGGAATGCATGGCTGCTGACCTGACGGTCGCTGAGGCGATGGCGGTGGCGGCCCGCAACGGCCACAGCCGCGTGCCGGTGAACGGCGACGGTGTGGACGACATAATCGGCGTCGTCCATGCCAAGGACCTGGTGCGGGCCCACCTGGAGGGAAACGACGATGCCTTGGTGAGTGGGTTGGCGCGACCGCCCCGCTTCGTTCCCGAGACCAAGCAGGCGGACGACCTCCTCCGGGAGATGCAGGCCGATCGGTACCACCTGGCCATCGTGGTCGACGAGCACGGTGGCACCGCCGGGCTGGTGACCATGGAGGACCTCCTCGAGGAGGTGGTCGGGGAGATCGAGGACGAGTTCGACCAGGCCGAACCCCTGGCCCAGCCCCTCGTCGGTGGCGGACTGCGGGTCCACGGACGGATGCCGATCGACGAGTTGAACGACCTCCTGGGAGAGACACTGCCGACTGGGGACTGGGACACGGTCGGAGGTCTCATCTTCGACGCCCTCGGCCACGTTCCTGTCGTCGGCGAGGGCGTAGAGGTGGCTGGCCGGCGATTCTTGGTGGAGCGGGTCGAGGGTCGGAGGATCACGAGCGTCAGGATCGACGAACCGGGGGAGTCCCCGTGAGCTCGGTGATCGGTGAGGTGTCGGACGGGTACAGGTCTGGCTTCGTGACGATCGTGGGTCGACCCAACGTCGGCAAGTCCACGCTGCTGAACCGCTTCCTGGGGCAGAAGGTGACGATCGTGTCCGACAAGCCGCAGACCACCCGGACCGAGGTCCGCGGGGTGCTCACCCGTCCCGGTCTGCAGGCGGTGTTCTGTGACACCCCGGGCATCCACAAGCCCCGGACGCTGCTGGGCGAGAGGCTGAACCGGACGGCCCGTGCCACCCTCGGCGATATGGACGTGGTGCTGTTCCTCGTGGATGGCGAAGGTGGAATAGGCAGGGGTGACGAGTTCGTCGCTGCGGGCCTGCCGGTGGAGCGCACCGTTCTGGTCGTGAACAAGGCGGACAGGGTGGGTCGGGACCGGGTCGCCGAGCAGCTGCTGAAGGCCAGTGGATTCGGCTTCGATGAGTACTTCCCGATCTCGGCGAAGACCGGAGAGGGCGTCGAGGCGCTGCTGGAGCACGTCCTGGGTCGACTTCCCGAAGGGCCGCAGTTCTACCCGGACGACATGGTCACCGACGTGCCCGAAGCCTTCTGGGTGGCCGAGCTGGTACGCGAGCAGTTGCTGGCGATCGTGAGGGAGGAGCTTCCGCACTCCATTGCGACACGCGTGACCGAGTGGGAGTGGCCCCGGATCCGCTGCGAGATCCTCGTGGAACGCGACTCCCAGAAGGGGATGGTCATCGGAAAGAAGGGTGCGGTCCTGAAGCAGGTCGGGATCGCGGCCAGGGCGCAACTGCCGGAAGGGGCGTTCCTGGAGCTCGTGGTCCGGGTGGACAAGGACTGGCAGCGCCGCTCAAGGGCACTGGATCGGCTCGGCTACTGACCGACCGGGGTGCCTACCGGGTGGATCCCTGCAGGCCCTCCAGGAATGAAGCCACCTCTGCCGGATCCGACGTACGTGCCATGGGTGGCATGGCCTCCAGCAGGTCCCACCGGTAGGACCTGTTCATGGCGAGCCGTTTGTCCAGGACCGCCACGACACCGATGTCGCCTCCGGAGCGGATCAGTCGTCCGGCACCCTGGGCCAGCTCGGTGGCTGCCCGTGGAAGGTCGATCTCCCGGAACGCCCCGTCTCCCACGAGGTCACGCCTGGCGCTCAGCAACGGATCGTCTGGGCGTGGAAACGGAATCCTGTCGATGACCACCAGCGAGAGGCTCGGGCCTGGGACGTCGATCCCGTGCCAGAGCCCCTTCGTGCCGAAGAGGCAGCTCGTCTCGTCCTCGGCGAAGCGTGCCATGAGTAGAGGCCTGGGAAGGTCGTCCTGGTGCAGGATGGTCCACGGGAGCCGGTCCCGGAGCGCCTCGACGGCCTCGTCCAGGGCCCGTCGGCTGGTGAACAGGGCGAGCATCCTCCCACCGGCTGCAACGGCGAGCCGTTCGATCTCGTCGTGGCAGGCCGCCCTGTAGCCGTCCTCGCGCGGGTCGGGTAGCGAGGTGGCGCAGTAGAGGAGCGCCTGTCGTTCGAAGTCGAATGGGCTGCCTACGTCCTCGAACCTGTGCGGGTGGTCGGTCAGGCCCAGACGGGCAGCCAGGTTGGCCGGCACCGTGGCGCTGGTGAGGACCACCGTGCGGTCACCCCAGAGCCTCTGGTCGAGTACCTCGGCCACCTCCACCGGCGCAACGTGGAGCACCGGTCGATCGGAGCGGCTCTCCACCCACGCCACCTTTGATCCGGGCACCGGGCCACCGTCCAGGTCCAGTGCGGCATTCACGTCACCGGAGAGCGTCCCGACTGCCTGGAGGGCGCGGGCCCGACGGGCCGCCACGTCGCCGGGGCCATCGGTCGGGACGTTCATGAGTTCGGAGCGGAGCCGCTCCAGACGGGTCCCGGCCAGTTCGAGTACGGCCCTGAGGTCACCGTCGTCGGCCGGTACCAGCCTCCGGCCCACGTGTCCGATGAGGGCGTCCACAAGACGACCGCCCATCTCGTCGACGTCGGTGGCCGCCTGGGATCCGGTCAGGATCGAGCGTGCGCTGCGGACCAGGACCGTGAAGCGGCTCCCCCGGAGCTCGAACCCGCAGGCCTGGGCGAGGACGTCCTCCGTCTGGTGGGCCTCGTCCAGGATCGCCAGCTGGTGCTCGGGGAGGATCTGACCGTCGGTGGCCACGTCGATCCCGTAGAGGTGCAGGTTGGTGACTACCACGTCGGCTGCGGCTGCCGCAGCACGGGCCTTCTCGGCGAAGCAGTCCCCACCCCGGGGGCACCGGACGGCGCCCGGACACTCGTGGGAGCCCACGCTCACCGCCGCCCAGGTGGCGGGGGTGGGTTGGATGGGAAGGTCGGCCCGGTCACCGGTGTCCGTCACGTCGGCCCAGATGGCAATGGCCTGCAACTGCCCGGCGTCGGCCGTCTCAGCCAGGCCGTCCAGGGTCTGCTGGCCCTCGGAGCCGGCCACCTCGTCCAGCCGTTGGCGGCAGACGTAGTTGGAACGACCCTTCAGGACGGCGAAATTGAACGGGTGGCCGAGGTGTTCGGCCAGGAACGGCAGGTCCTTTCCGGCCAACTGGTCCTGTAGGGCCTTCGTGGCGGTGGCGACGATGGTGGTCTGTCCGGAGAGGATCGCCGGTACGAGGTAGGCCAGCGACTTCCCGGTTCCCGTGCCTGCCCGTATGACCAGGTGGGATCCCTCCTCGATCGCCTCCGCTATCCGACGCGACATCGCCTCCTGTCCCGGGCGACGTTCGCCGCCACCCGGGAGGGCTCCGCAGACCTCCTCGAGGGCGATCGCCGTCTCGTCAGCCCTGCTCATCTGTCCTGCCACAGGCCGGAGGCTACGGCCGGCCTCCAGGTCAGGGGTCGACGCTGGTGGGCCCGACACCGGAGGATCGGCGGTGCCGGGTAGTTTCGTGCCGTGCTTTCATCGGATCTGGACCGGGCCCGAATCCCCGACCACATCGCCTGCGTCATGGACGGGAACGGACGGTGGGCGGAGCAGCGTGGCCTGCCCCGGACCGAGGGTCACACGGCCGGCGAACAGGCCCTGTTCGAGGTCCTGGACGGTGCCGACCAATTGGGCGTCAGGTGGTTCACCGTCTATGCCTTCTCGACGGAGAACTGGCGCAGGCCCGTCGACGAGGTCCAGTTCCTCCTGCGCTTCAACGAGGAGATCCTCCTGAACCGTCAGGAGGAACTCCACGAACGCAACATCCGCATCCGGTTCATCGGACGACAGGACCGGAGGGTTCCGCGTCGACTGGTCCGGCGTATGACGGAGGCCGCTGAGCTGACGCAGGACAACACCGGCCTGACGTTCACGATCGCCTTCAACTACGGCGGTCGGGCCGAGCTCGTGGACGCCGTCCAGCGGATCGTCGACTCGGGGGTGAAGCGCGTGTCGGAGAAGACGATCGCCAGTCACCTCTACGACCCGGAGATGCCCGACCCGGACCTGGTTATCCGGACCTCCGGCGAGTACCGGGTGTCCAACTTCCTGCTCTGGGAGATGGCCTACAGCGAGCTGGTCTTCAGCGAGACGCTCTGGCCCGATTTCAGGCGGGAGCACCTGTACGCGGCGATCAAGGAGTACCAGGATCGTGCCCGCCGCTACGGCGGCGTCGGCGAGGCCGACGGGGACGCTGGAATCCTCGGGTGAGCCTCTACCGCGATGACGGGATCGTGCTTCGTACCTGGCGGCTGGGCGAGGCGGACAGGATCGTCGTGTTGTTCACAGCCGGGCATGGCAAGGTCCGGGCGGTCGCCAAGGGGGTGCGCAGGACCCGGAGCAAGTTACGTCGCAGCCCAGCTCTTCGCCGGAAGGGGAGAGCTGGACATAGTCACCCAGACCGAGACCATCGACCGCTTCGAGGGCCTGCGGCTGGATCCGGACCGTTTCGCCGACGCCTCGGCGCTGCTCGAGGTGGTCGACGTGGTGAGCCTCGACAGGGAGCCCGACGAGCGTCGCTACCGGATGCTGCTGGGCGCGCTGCGGATCCTGGACGAGCGCCCCTCGGCGCTGATAGTGCCGGCCTTCTACCTGAAGTTGCTGGCCAACGAGGGGCTGGCCCCGCAGCTGGACGCCTGCGCGCAGTGCGGGGCCGAGGAATCCCTGGTGGCACTGGACATCGGCGAGGGCGGGGTCCTGTGCGTCGACTGTCGGAGGGGGCGTCCGGTCAGCGAACCGGCCCTGGCCGTGCTGCGGGCGATCCTGGGTGGCGGGTTGACGAATGCGCTGGAGGTGACGGATCCCGGGGTCTGCGGCGAGGTCGACGCCGTTGCCACGGCGATAGCCGAATACCACCTGGAGAGGCGGCTCCGGTCCCGGCGGGTCATGGACCACGCCTGAGGGCATTCGGTCCGACCGGTTGGACGGCTCGGATCAGGGTCGATCCAGATCAGGGACGACTCAGATCAGGTCGTCGCCAGGAATCTGGTCGTTTCCCTGGATCTCGTCCAGCCCGGGCACGAAGAAGGGTTGGCCGGCCCAGCCGCGGTCCACGACCAGCGTCGCTCCGATCCTGTCGCCGATCCGGCGGTGGCCCTTGCTGGCCAGGATCAGCCCAGCCTCGATGATCGGAATGAACGGTATGGGCACCACCCACGGGAGGGTCCGACCGGCGGCGCCACGGAAACCGGGAAGGCCGCCGTCGTAACGGTTCACGACTCGTAGCCCGGTGACGGCCTTGCCGAGGCTGAACCCGGTGGCCATCGTCAGGCCGACCTGGTTCAGGACCATGAGGAGGGTCGCGGTGTAGATCACGGACGGGTTGATGGTCAGGTTTCCGGCCTCGTCCAGGAGCGCCACGCCGCTGCGGTGGATCACCAGGATGATGATTGCCATGAAGAGGCTGTCCAGGATCCACGCCACGAAGCGACGGCTGGCGACGGCCGTCGGGTCGTGGGTGGTGGCGCCACCGCCCCGGAGTCGCTCCATGATGTTCACCGGCCCATTCTGGCCCCGGATCAGGTCGGATCGTCGGCGTTCGCCACGGGGTGCTCCGGTACCCTGCACATCCATGCTCCCCAATGACGAGACGCTCTTCGACAAGGTGGTGAACCTCTCGAAGCGAAGGGGGTTCGTCTTCCAGTCAGCCGAGATCTACGGCGGCTTCCGCTCCACCTACGACTACGGGCCGCTCGGCGTCCTCCTCCTCCGCAACGTCAAGGAGCAGTGGTGGCGGAGCATGGTGCAGCTGCGTCATGACGTGGTCGGCCTGGACGCTTCGATCCTGTCGCCGCCGGCCGTGTGGCAGGCATCAGGCCATCTGGCCAACTTCTCAGACCCGATGGTGGACTGCCGCGAGTGCGGTGCCAGGCACCGTCAGGACAAGCTGGACGACCCGAACGCCTGCCCCTCCTGCGGGAAGTCCGGATCGCTCACCGAGGCACGTGAGTTCAACCTCATGTTCAAGACCCACGCCGGTCCCATGGTGGAGTCCGCTGCCGAGGTGTACCTGCGTCCAGAGACGGCCCAGGGCATGTTCGTCAACTTCGCCAACGTCCTGAACACCTCGCGCAAGAAGCCGCCCTTCGGCATCGCCCAGATCGGCAAGTCCTTCCGGAACGAGATCACGCCCGGCAACTTCGTGTTCCGGACCCGCGAGTTCGAGCAGATGGAGATGGAGTTCTTCGTACCTCCTGAGGACTCCGACGAGTGGTACCACTACTGGTGTGGGGCCCGCATGGACTGGTACCTGGACCTGGGCATGCCCGAGGATCGCCTGCGCCTCAGGGAGCACGACGCCGACGAGCTGAGCCACTACTCCACCGGGACCTCCGACGTGGAGTTCGCGTTCCCGTGGGGTTGGGACGAGTTGGAGGGCATCGCCAACCGCACGGACTTCGACCTGAAGCGGCACGCCGAGAGTTCCGGGACGAAGCTGGAGTACCACGATCCGGCATCGGGCGAGCGGTATGTACCCCACGTGATCGAGCCGGCGGCCGGGGCGACCCGTACCGCCATGGCGTTCCTGATGGCCGCCTACGACGAGGAGGAGGTCAATGACGACGTCCGGACCGTGCTGCGCCTCGACCACCGTCTGGCGCCATACAAGGTGGCGGTCCTACCGCTCTCCAAGAAGCCGGAGCTGATCGAGCCCTCCAACGAGGTCCTGGGGCTTCTGCAGCCGCACTGGATGTGTGACTACGACCAGACCCAGGCGATCGGTAGGCGCTATCGGCGACAGGACGAGATCGGTACGCCGTACTGCGTGACGATCGACTTCGACACGCTCGAGGACCGGGCGGTGACGGTCCGGGATCGCGACTCGATGACCCAGGAGAGGGTGCCGATCGACGGCCTGGTCGACCACATGGCCGGGCGGCTGCCTGCCTGACGGGCCATCCGATCTCCTGACCCGGCTTCCCGGCAGCGTTGCATCCGAGGTGGCGGGCCAGACTGACGTCGTGGAGCACCTGGACGACCTTCGACGCCTCGTCGCTGATGCCGTGGCGGCCGACAGTGCAGAGGCACGCTGGTCTGCCGTCGCAGCCGTGCCCCCGTCACTGGTCGAGTCCCTGCTGCACGCGGGCATGCAGGGCGGAGATGACCTGGAGCTGCTGGGAACCGGTGTGGCGGCCAGTCCGGGTGTGGCCAGCGGGGTCCTGTGCCTGACCGCTGAGGCGGTCCTGGATGCCTCGGACCGTGGTGAGGCCGCCGTGCTCGTACGCGAGGAGACGACTCCGGCCGACGAGATCGGAATGCAGCTGGCCGAAGGCATCGTGACGGCCCGTGGTGGCATGGCGAGCCACGCCGCCGTGGTCGCACGCGGCTGGGGTGTGCCCGCAGTGGTGGGCCTGAGCGACCTCCTGGTGTCCGGTGACCACGTCGTCCTGGGGGGTCGTCGTATCGACGAGGGCTCACCCATCTCGTTGGACGGCACGACCGGCGATGTGTTCGCGGGGGCAGCCGGGGTGGCCGCGGCCGCCGAGGTTCCCGAGCTGGACGTGCTGCTGGGATGGGCCGACGAGGTGCGCGGCGACCGGGTCGGGGTGAGGGCCAACGCCGATCGGGCTGACGACGCCGCCCGGGCCAGGGCCTTCGGGGCCGAGGGGATCGGCCTCTGTCGCACAGAGCACATGTTCCTGGGCGACCGCCTTCCGATCATCAGAAGGTTCATGTTGGCGACGGACCCGGACGAGGAGGCGGCAGCGCTCGATGAGCTGGGTGCCGTGCAGCGCCTCGACCTGGCTGGGGTTCTGGAGGCCATGGCGCCCCTGCCGGTCACCGTCCGCCTGCTGGACGCTCCACTTCACGAGTTCCTCGGCGATGACTCACCGTTGGGTTCCGAACACAATCCGATGCTGGGAGAGCGTGGCATCCGGTTGGCCGTGATGCGCGAGGGCCTCTACCGCATGCAGACACGTGCCCTGCTGGCCGCCATGGCCGACGTGCGGGAGTCCGGGAGCCACCCGAACGCAGGGGTGATGCTTCCGCTGGTGTCCACCTCGGCCGAACTGGAGCTTGTCCGGGGCTGGGTGCTGGACGAGATCGCCGCTGCGGCTCCAGCGGAGCCACCTCTGGTCGGCACCATGATCGAGACGCCGAGGGCCGCCCTGCTGGCCGGCGAGATGGCCCGACACGCCGACTTCTTCTCCTTCGGCACCAACGACCTCACCCAGATGGTGTTCGGGTTCAGCCGCGACGACGTCGAGCAGCGGATCATGGGGGAGTACCTCTCCAGGGGCCTTCTTCCGGACAACCCGTTCGAGAAGTTGGATCCGGGTGCGGTGGCTCCGCTGGTGGCAGCGGCGACGAGGGCCGGACGCCTGGCCCACCCGGACCTCGAGGTGGGTGTGTGCGGTGAGCACGGCGGAGATCCGACGTCCATCCACCTGCTCGTGGCGGCCGGGATCGACTACGTGTCCTGTTCGCCGTTCCGGGTGCCGGTGGCCCGGCTGGCCGTGGCCCAGGCACTCATCTCGCTCGACGCCTGAGCATCCCGGTTGCCGGGATCCGGTCCGGGGAAGAGGGTGGCTCACCGGAGAGGCGGCCGGAGGCCGGTGGTACGTTCGCCCCATGGGCATCGTGGACGACGACGTGAGACGTGTCCGCGACGAGACCGACATCATCCGGATCATCACGGAGCACACGCAGCTCAAGAAGCAGGGCTCCCAGTGGATGGGGCTCTGCCCGTTCCACGGCGAGAAGTCCCCGTCGTTCTCCGTCAACGCCGAGAAGGGCGTCTACTACTGCTTCGGTTGCCAGACGAAGGGTGATGCCATCGACTTCGTGCGCGAGGCGCTCGGCCTCGACTTCGCCGGGTCGGTCGAGTTCCTGGCCTCCAAGGCGGGCATAGCCCTGCGGTACACCGATCGCAACGAGGGTCGCAGCCGAAACCGCCGAAGGGAGCATGCGGGGCACGTCGGGAAGGCGGTGGAGTTCTACCACCAGCGGCTGCTGGAGGATCCGGCGGCCCGTCCGGCACGCGACTACCTCCGATCGCGGGGCTACGGCGGCGACGTCGCCCGGCGATTCAACATCGGGTGGGCTCCGGACGAGTGGTCGGAGCTGTCACGCCACCTTCGCCTGGCCGACGAGGATTGGACGGCCACCGGCCTGGGTGGCCTCAACAAGAGGGGCGGCCAGTACGACTTCTTCAGGGCCCGAATCCTTTTCCCGATCTTCGATGCCCAGGACAACGCCATCGGCTTCGGGGGGAGGAAGCTCCCCGACGGGGAGGGACCCAAGTACAAGAACACCTCGGACGCCGCTGAGTTCTACTCCAAGGGCCAGGTGCTCTACGGGCTGAACTGGGCCAAGGCAGAGGCCAGCCGTATGGACGAGCTGGTGGTCTGCGAGGGCTACACGGACGTGATCGGCTGCCACCTGGCTGGCATAGAGCGGGCGGTGGCCACATGCGGAACGGCCCTCACCCCGCAGCACGCCCGGGCCATGGCACGTTTCTCCAAGCGCATCGTCCTGGCGTTCGATGCCGACGGTGCCGGGCAGGCGGCCGCAGAACGGGTCTACGAGTGGGAAGAGGAGTTCGGCCTGAGGTTCGCCGTGGCGGCCCTACCCGAGGGCAGCGATCCCGGTGACCTGGCCGGAAGCGACCCGGAGGCGCTGCGGGCGGCGATCGAGGGGGCACGCCCGTTCCTGGAGTTCCGGGTGGATCGGGAGCTGGGCCGCGGCGACCTGGGATCGGCGGAGGGTCGTGTCCTGGCTGCCACCGCAGCGATGCGCCTGGTGGTGGAGCATCCGGACTCGCTGGTGCGCGACCAGTACGTGATGCGGATCGCGGATCGTTGCATGGTGAGCGCCGACGAGGTCCGGCGTCGCGGCGAGCGGCCGGCTTCCGGGTCGGGGGAGCGGGGACGCAGGGTCGGCGTGGACACGGGTTCCCGTGTGGTCGGGCCGGGTCACCTCACCCCGGAGCACCAGGCGCTGCGTCTACTCGTACACAGGCCGGAGGAGATCCGCGACCACCTGGTGGCCGCACTCTTCGACGACCCGTTGAACCGGGCGGCCCTCGGGGCCCTCTGCGACCACGAGGACCTCCATTCGGCCATGGAGGCGGGTGACGGCGTGGTCGCCGACCTCCTGGGCCGGCTGGCGGTCCAGGATGCTTCCGATGACGAGCCGCGGGGCATCCTGTCGCGACTGCTCTTCCTGGCGGCGGAGCGCGCTGCCGTCGCCCTTGAGGCGGAGGCCCGTCTCTCCGGCGACCTGGCTACCTACCAGCCGTCGATCTCGTACCTGCGCACCTGGATAATCGGGCTGCGGGAGGCGCCCTCCGATCTCGCCACCATCCAGCCACTACTACGGTGGTTGGTGGACTACTCGGAGGGGAGGGTTGATGCCTGAGACGACCTCCGGGCTTTCAAGTTGGTCCGGAGTTTCGGCGCACGAGGTTGCCCGCCTGCTCCGACGCGGTCGTGCCCGGGGAAGGCTCACCCTCGACGAGGTGCTCGATGTCGTCAGGGACGCCGAGTTGACCACGGACCTGATCGTGGACATCCGCTTTTCGTTGCGGACCGAGGGCATCGAATTCGATGAGACGGTCGCCGTGGAGGCCGATACCGACGAGGTGATGCGCCTGGTGAGGGCCAGCCGGGGCGAGTACAAGGTACGGCCGGAGTCCGGTTCCGACCAGGGTTCGGCGAGCGACTCGACCCGCCTCTACCTACGGGAGATCGGCCAGGTGGCGCTACTCACCTCCGCCGACGAGGTGGAGCTGGCGGGGGCCATCATCGACGGCAATGAAGCCGAGGCGCAACTGGCCGAACTGGCTGCATCAGGTGGACTGGACAAGGTCGACCGTGCTGAGGTCGCACGGCTACGCCGGCGACAACGTCGGGGCGACAGGGCCCGGGACCGGCTGACCCGGGCGAACCTGCGTCTCGTGGTCTCGGTGGCCAAGAAGTTCGGCGGGCGGGGCCTGCCACTCCTGGACCTGTTCCAGGAGGGCAACCTGGGGCTGATGCGGGCCGTCGAGAAGTTCGACGCCAGCAAGGGCTTCAAGTTCTCCACCTACGCCACCTGGTGGATTCGACAGGCCATAACCCGGGCGATTGCCGACCAGTCGCGCACCATCCGGATACCGGTCCACAAGGTGGACGCCATGAACCGTGTGCTGAGGGCCCAACGTGACCTGGCCCAGGAACTGGAGCGCGAGCCGTCACACTCCGAGATCGGCGACCGGGCGGTCCTCGACCCAGGCGAGGTAGAGAAGCTCCTGCGCCTCGCCAGCGAGCAGGACAACCCCCTCTCCCTGGATTCACCGATGGGCAACGAGCGGGACGTCAGCCTGGCGGACCTCGTGCCGGACATAACGGCCATTGCCCCGGCGGATGCCGCTGCCCGCCGACTCCTGGGAGATGCGGTCCTGGCCTCCCTGGAGGACCTGGACGATCGGGAGAAGGACGTCGTCCGGATGCGCTTCGGCCTGGACGGTGAGCAACCGCGGACACTCGAGGAGGTGGGGAAGCACTTCGGGGTGACGCGTGAGAGGGTGCGCCAGATCGAGGCCCGGACCATGGCCAAGCTGCGGCATCCCCACCGCTCCCAGAAGCTCCGCGACTACCTGGAGGAGGGCTGAGGCGGGTCCCTTTTGGGCCCTTTCCGGGATCCCGGGACGGGGGTCGCTCTGGTATCGTGGCGCTCGCCCTTTCCGGGGTAGCCAGAGCGTCGGACTGTTAATCCGCAGGTCGTGGGTTCGATCCCCACCCCCGGAGCCACAAACATGCAGGTCAGGGCCGGTCTTTCGGGGTCGGCCCTTTCCGCGTCACGGCCGGCTTTCCAACATCTTTCCAATCTGTCGCCGTTACCGGCTCCAGAGGAGCGCTCCGACCTTCTCGCCGGCCTCCCTGGCCCGTCGCGGGTCGGCGTGCCCGTAGACGTTCGCTGTGAACGTTGCCGAGTGGTGGCCCATCTGGGCGCGTGCCGTAGGTAGGTCGGTGCCGACCGCGAAAAGTTGCGTTCCGTACCAGTGGCGGATCATGTGCAGATGCCCGTAGGTGGAGACTCGCCCCTCGGCGACGGCCCGCTTTACGTCCTGCCGCCAATGGTGGGAGATGCCCGACGGGAACCACGGCCCTAGTTCACTGTTCGTGAACACGTATTGCGGGCCGAGGCCCTTAGCGAACAGTTGATTCGCCTGGACGGCCCTCCACTCGTCGAGCTGTTCGGCTAGCACCGGGTGGATCGGGACGGTCCGGTAGCCGTGCGCCGATTTCGGAGGCGACAGGTACGGCCGGCCGCCCATCCCACAGACGCGGGCTCGACGAACCGTAAGAGCGCCACCGTCGAGGTCCGACCAGTAGAGGCCGGCCATCTCGCCGCGACGGAAACCGGTTCCGAAAGCCGTTTCCCACATGATGCGCCGGTGATCCGTAGGTGACTGCAATCAAGATGACGAATGCAGCATCCGTTCCTTGATTCTCACAGCGCTGCCGAGGGTTGAAGTGCCGATCACTCCTCCCCGATACCGGGCTTGCATAGAGGTGCTTGGAGGAACTACCACTGGAACTGAGAGTTGCCTCGGTCGAACCTGCTTAATTGCGGTACGTGGCTTTTCGGTCAAGCGTCAGAGGGTTGCGACATGTGCAAGAACCTTTTCGTCATCAATGATCCGCCCTACGGATCAGAACGCAGCTACAACGGCCTGCGGCTGGCCGGTTCGCTGGTTAAGCGCAATGAACAACATGTCCGTGTCTTCCTGATCGGCGATGCGGTTTCCTGCGCCAAGGCCGGCCAGGTGACCCCGGACGGGTACTACAAGATCGAGAGCATGCTGCGCGCCATTTCCAACAAACAGGGTGAGATCGGTGTCTGCGGAAGTTGTATGGATGCTCGGGGGATCACAGTTGGCGAACTCGCCGACGGCTGCTGTAGGAGCAGCATGGAAGAGTTGACGGACTGGGAGCAGTGGGCGGACAAGGTTCTCGTCTTCTAGTCGTTTCTGGTCTTGGATTGGGGTTGTCCGAGTTCGACTATGGGGCAGGTGGAGGACACCACGGACAGACGCTCTTGGTCATTAGCCGTCGGGTCAGATATCTAGCCCTCACCAGTCTGCCTCTTCCCTTGGTGTCTGTTGACAGTAAACAGAGGTGGTGGAATACTCCCGTGACGGCGAGGACATGTTGTCTAGGAACCCAGTAGGGGCAACCTTCCCGTACCGGCGATTGAGGAGACCACAAGTGCATCTGGGTGTGAACCTCAACAACAGAGAACCGCTGATAGCGCCGCAGTACTCCCTTGCCGACCTCCTGGACCTGAGCGGAACCGTCGAGGAACTCGGGTTTGACTCCGTCTGGGTAGGCGACAGCCTCTTCTCGAAACCACGCTACGAAGCCATCAGCTTGCTGTCAGCCATATCGCAGAGGACCGAGCAGATCAAGCTTGGTACCGCCTGCCTTGTCACGTCTACACGAAACCCCCTCTACCTTGCACTCGAGTGGGCCACGCTTGACCAGATCTCAAATGGTCGGGCGATTCTCGGCGCTTGTATGGGCAACCCCGAACAGGGCGTTCGTAGGGAGTTCGCAGCGCTCGGCCTCGAGTACAAGAACCGAGCCAGCATCTTTGAAGAGGGGCTCCAGGTGCTCAGGGCCCTCTGGACTGATGGCAAGGTCAATTTCGACGGAGAACACTTCCAGTACGAGGATGTTGAGTTCTTCTCAGGAACCGAAATGGGGCCGCTGATGCCGGTCCAGTCTCCACCCCCGATCTGGGTTGTCTCAAATATCCGCCTGACCGGTGAGTTGGAGAGCGATGTCGCCCGCCGTCGACTTGAAAGGTCCTGTCGGCGTATAGCCGAACTGGGCGATGGATGGATGACCTGTTGTCGAGCAGAGCACCCAGAAGAAGTGGTAGAGCAACTGGGATACCTCTCGCGGGCTGCCGAAGAGGCCGAGATCGACATCAGCGAGCACGCCATCTCGTATCAGGTAACAATGAACATCGGCGACTCACGAGAAGAGGCCGCCGACGCTTTTGGTCACTACATCTCGCAGTACTACCCCGAACTCAGTCAGAAGATGGATCTCTCCAACTGGGGTCCGGTAGGCACACCAGATTACATAATCGCCTGGTTCAAGAAGTTCCAGGAGGTAGGCGTGACCCACTTCATCTGTCGATTTGGAGACCTGGATCAGTTCGGCCAGGTCGAACGATTCGCGAAAGAAGTAATGCCAGCGTTCAGGTGATAACCGACACTCCAGAGGAGGTTGTTGTGCCAGAAGATAACCAGGGAGCCGAGAGGTCTGAAGCCGACCTGAGAGCTTCTGCAGAACTTGTCGTCGATACATGCTTTTCGGTTGAAGAAGACGATGTAGTGACGATCATCACCGATAACCGGCGCAGTCAAGAGGCCGAGATGGTTGCCACCGTCGTATCTGAGCGTGGCGGTTGGCCGGTCGTGATGAACAACGACACACAGGTGCGTCGGGCTCTGGCGGACACGCTCTTCTCGATGGTGCCACCTCGAAATCTACACCAGGCCATGATCACGTCCGACGAGATCATCATCATGACCAACCTGGAATGGGCCAATCGCTTCGCCCACGTGAGTGCTGTGAAGCTCTCATGCCTCGCCAATGCAAAGATCGGCTCAGTAGAGGAGGGGTTCGGTACCTGGCCGATCTCAGTTTCCGACATCGAACTGACGATTGGCAATGCAAGGACCGCAATCGCCAAGCTTGAGGGCGCCCAGCGGGTTCGGGTTACCGCCCCCGGTGGAACTGATGTAACCGTGAGCATTGCTGACCGACCAGCCTTGGAGGTGATACCCCGCAAGGAGCGCGGCGCGATGATGGGTCCCGTGCCGCTCTGGGGGGAGGTTGCCTACGCTGCAGTCGAAGATCAGACTGAAGGTCGGATCGTGATCGACGGCAACATGTTGGGAATCGGTGTCCCCACGAATGTGGAGAACCCCATCACCTGGCACGTCGAACACGGTCGCTATCAGGCGATCGAGGGCAAAGAAGAGGCACGAAAGCTCCGCGACACGGTTGCTGGAGTCGAAGGAGCCGACATCGTCGGCGAGTTCGCGTTCGGGACCAGCGACTTCGCTCCCTACGGATCACCGTCTGAAAAGGGTCGAAAGGGCACGGTTCACTTCGCACTGGGAGATAACGAGAACTGCTACCCGGGTGGTCAGAACGTCAGCAAACTGCACCTCGATGGCGTAGTGCACGGCGCCACGCTGGAGATCATTGAGTCCGGCGAATTCATCCTGAAAGATGGCGAATGGCAACTGTAAGAGGTGTAACAGTTGTAGGGCTTGGCGACGTCGACCCGGTACCGCTTCCTCTGGACAGTTGGAGTCGCGTCCTGATCTCATCGGCGACGGTAGGAGACAACCAGTCATGCCTCGGGTACTCGGTATTCACACCTGGAATGGCAACTGACGACCTGTCCCATGAGGTTGAGGAACTGGCCTACGTGGTCTCGGGAAGTGGCGAGTTGCGCCTCGAGGATGGTGTGGTAGCCATCACCGAAGGATCAGCGGCGTTCATTGCCGCCGAGGTGTGGCATACGGTTGCAAACACCGGCGCCGCCGACCTCATAATGGTCTTCGCGTTTACCAGTTCCGACTATCCTCCAACCGACCACAAGCCCTCTCGCCTGATAGACGACAATGGGTAAAGTCCGTGCCGTTTCCGGTAAACGTGCAGCTACCTCAGAGGAAGCAGCGGAACAGGTTGTTCTTGCATCGCATGTGATGGGATCGCTCGGCGACGACCTCACGCTCGGCCACGTAAGCGTTCGCCACAGCAACGACATCTGCATGTCCATCAAGCGCAAGGGCATTTCTGGCAGTGAGGTGACGGTTGAGGATGTCATCGAGGTCCGACTCGATGAAGTGGACTGCCTGGACCAACCCAGGATGCATCTCGAGGCGATCATCCACACTGAGATCTACAGGGAACGGCCTGATGTCGGGGCAGTCATCCACGGCCACCCCCTTTATGCAACCGCCCTCAGCGCCACCGAGGCCAAGGTCGAGTTCCTGACCCACGACTCGGTGCTCTTCACGGATGGAATCGGCAGGTATAACGACTCAGCCGACCTGGTGACAACAGAGAAACAGGGCAAGGCAGTTGCAAGGTCGCTCGGCAACTGTCGGGCCACCCTCTTGAAGAACCACGGTGTCGTACTGGTGGGCGAAGACATCCGCTACGCCGTGCTTGCAGCAGTGACCCTGGAGCGAGCGCTCCAAATCCAGACAGTTGCCAACAGTCTGGGTGTCCTTTCGCCGCTCTCTGATGATCAGGTTCGCGACATCTACCCGAGGAAATATAAAGACTTGTTCCTGGATGAATACTGGGCCTGGTGGGCACGTCAGTTCGACCAGGTCAAATGAACAAGCGGAAGATCTGACGGTGGAGCTTAGGTCCACCATCAACGGCACGGCGATTGCAGTTGAAATCAGTGCCAATGACCTGCTCGTCGATTTGGTCCGTGACGAACTCGGCCTTACCGGTACGAAGCGATCATGTGAAGTTGAAGTGTGTGGAGTATGCACAGTCCTTGTGGACGGGAATCCGGTCAGTTCGTGCATGCTGCTGGCTAGCGAAGTCGATGGTTCAAATGTCGTGACGATTGAGGGACTCCGAGGCACAGAGTTCTTCCGGACAGCCGAAGAGGTCTTCACCCGACATGCCGCCGTGCAGTGCGGGTTTTGCACGCCCGGAATCCTGCTCACGCTCAAAGCAGTTGCCGATCGGGAGGTCTCCGACAATCTGGACATCAAGAAGGAATTAAGTGGAAACCTCTGCAGGTGTACCGGATATCAGGCGTTGTTGGCTGCTGCCACAGAGTTGCTCACATGACGACGATGACACCACTGCAGGGCCGTAGCGAGGGGTCCAGGGTCCTCGGATTGAGTGTCGGCCGGCCCGACACTCCCCCGAAAATGAGTGGAAGAGCAGAGTTTGTCGGGGACCTTGAAGTACCCGGGATGCTCCACGGCAGCGTACTCAGGAGTCCATATGCCCACGCTCTCATAAAGGCAATCGATTCCTCGGTAGCCGAGAACATGCCCGGTGTCGTCGCAGTATTGACACGCGACGATCTCTCCGACATTGATCCCTACTACGGCCACGCAATACAGGACCGGCCCATAGTCGCACTCGAAAAGGTGCGCTTCGTTGGAGAACCCGTGGCAGCTGTCGCAGCAGAGACCGCGGCACAGGCCGAGGCGGCGATGGTTCACATCCAAGTTGACTATGAGGAGCTTCCTGTGGCAGCGAGCCTTGAAGCGGCATTGGCTGCCGACGCACCGCTCTTACATGATGGTGAAATTCGTCCCGGAGCAGCGCACGGCCTCGGAGATCTTCCAGACCGGGCAGGAAACGTCTGTTACAGCTATTCCATTGATCGTGGCGACCTGAATTTGGCCAGGGAAGTTGCAGACATAGTGATCGACCGCGAGTACACCTTCCCCGCCATCTATCAGTACTCGATGGAAACCCACTCGGTTATCGCCCAACACGATGGTGAAGAGATAAGACTCTGGGCTAGCTGTCAGCACCCATTCCTAGTTCGCGCTGAGATGGCGAAGCTGTTCGACCTGCCCATCGACAGGGTGCGAATCACCGTTCCGTTTCTGGGTGGCGGCTTCGGCAGCAAGTCCTATACGAAGATGGAGCCCCTTGCGACAGCACTGGCACGCAAGGCCGAGAGGCCGGTCAAGATCGTCAACCGAGTTGACGAATCAATGGTCACCACCAGGCGTCACAACATGAACTGTCGCATGCGCACGATGGCAACCAGCAAGGGGGAACTGTTGGGTCGAGAGGTTGAGATCTGGCTTGACACTGGCGCCTATGCAGACAACGGCCCCCGGGTCACAGCGACTGCCGGAGATGCAGCGCCAGGACCTTATAGGTGGCCATCGTTCAAAGTGGATGCCAGTTGCGTCTACACCAATACCGGACCGTCAGGGTCGTACAGGGCGTTTGGGGCCACGCATCTCCAGTGGATAGGAGAGTCTCAAATCGACGAAATTGCCAGGGCGGCCGGAATCGATCCGCTGGCAATGCGAGTTCTCAATCTCCTCCGGCCCGGTGAGGAGGTGAGAGCCGGTGGGAAACCGCTTGATGCCGATCTGGTAGGCGATGTTCAGAAGGCAGCGGCCGCCATCGGGTGGGGACGAGAACGAATCGCCAATCGGGGGATGGGGGTCTCGGTCGGGTTGCTTGCAGCAGGAGCCCACCCCGTGTCAATGGCAACCGTGAAGATGGACGCCACGGGCGGGGTGACCGTGCTGGTAGGCAGCACGGAGATGGGTCAGGGGACCCGGACGGTAATGGCCCAGATCGCCGCAGAAGTTCTCTCAGTGCCGTTTGGGTCGGTTTTCGTTGACGGGACTGACACCCGGTTCACTCCATACGACCGTTCAACCGGAGCCAGTCGATCTACGACGGTGGCTGGATTGGCGGTAAAGCGCGCAGCAGAAGAAGTCCTTGATTTGCTTATCGAGACAGCGCTGGCGATCTTCGAAGTGTCAGACAGAGCAGAGTTGAAGGCCCTCGATGGCTCGATCTGTCACGGGTCCAAGTCGATGACCATGGCCGAGATTATCAGTGCCCGTTTTGGTTTTGTCGGAGGTGAGTTGATTGGGAATGGTGAGGTCAAGCCTGAGGGCGGCAGTGGATCCTATGAAGAGGGGCCGGTGTTCTGGGAGGTCTGTGTCGCTGCCGCCGAAGTCGAGGTGGACAGGGCGACCGGAGTCGTCCGGGTCCTCCAGACAGCGACAGTTGCCGATGTGGGAACTGCGATAAACCCTCGTCTTGTCGAACGACAAGACGAGGGAGCGACAATCCAGGGGATTGGGAACGCGATGTTTGAGGAGATGGTCTATGCAGAGGACGGCAACCTTCTCAACGACACACTTCTTGACTACCGGATACCAACCACGTTGGACCTACCTGAGAATATGACCTGCATCATCGTAGAGAACAATGATGGGCCCGGACCGTTTGGTGCCAAGGGGTGTGGCGAAGGGGCCCTGGCAGCGGTGCCTGCTGCAATTGTAAATGCGCTAGCCGATGCCGGCGTTCCCATGAACCAACTTCCACTCACGCCTGAGCGTGTGTGGCGAAAAATCCAGCAACTCTAACAATGACGATGCGGAGGGTATGAGCAATGCCAACCTTCAAGAAGACAGCCATTCTAGGTACGGGCACGATGGGTCCCGGAATGGGGGCCGTGCTTGAACGCGCCGGATCAGAAACCCATCTGTTTGACATCAGTACCGAGGCCCTTGAAAAGGCAGCTGCCGGAGTGGAGATGGCCCGAGGTGTCCTTGACCGTCTGGAAGCGCCTTCGGAGAGTGGTGGAAGTGTCGTCTATTCGAACAGCCTTGAAGAAGCAATAGCAGGTGCGGACCTGGTGATCGAGGCGATTCCGGAGAAGATTGAGTTGAAGCACGAGGTATTCAAGGAGATCGTTGCAGGCGCTCCTGCTGACGCAATCCTGGCGTCAAATACCTCAGGTATCCCGATTACCAAGATCGCTGAGGCGGTACCCGATGACGCCAGCCGGATCATCGGAATGCACTGGTCGAACCCTCCCCATCTGATACCGATGATTGAAGTCATCCCAGGTGATGGAACTTCAGATGACACAACTGGACGACTCGTGAATTTCATCGAGTCGTTCGGCTACGAGGCCGTGACCGAGCGGGAAGTTCCGGGTTTTGTGGAAAACCGAATTCTCTACGCGATCCTGCGGGAATGCGTTGAACTGGTAGAGCGGGGAATCATCAGTCACGCCGACATGGACACCTGCGTGAAGTGGGGAATCGGCTACAAGTTGGCGGTGATCGGTCCACTGGAGTTGATTGACATGGCTGGCCTCGATATCTATTCGAACGTTGGCTCCTACTTGAACAGGGATCTGTCAACTGCCAGTGAGGTGTCGTCGTTTATCACCGAGAAGGCCGAAGCCGGGCGCCTCGGCATGAAGACCCTCGGAGGCATCTACGACTACACCTCTGAAGAGGTGGCGGCCAAGGGCGCCGAGCGTGCAGGCAAGTTGATAGCAGTACGCAAGGCCCTTCTTGGTACTGGCTGAGGCAACCGGTTGCTTAGATGAGACTGCCCCCGTTTGAGATGCATAAGCCTGACTCGCTTGACGAGGCCATCGGCCTACTCGAGGGCCTTGGCGACACTGCAGCGCTTTACTGCGGGGGAACGGAGTTGCTGCTGGTGATGAGGATGGGGTTAACCGATCTGGACCACCTTGTGGACCTGAAAGGCATCGATGGCCTGCGTTCGATAACCATGGCTGATGGCCTGTTGCGAATTGGGGCAGCTGTCACCCATCGAGAGATCGAAAGCCATCCGTTGGTCATCGAGCACGCGCCGGAATTGGCATCGATGATCGGATGCATCGCGAACGTCCGCGTCAGGTCGGTTGGGACACTTGGTGGAAACCTGGCCTTTGCTGATCCGGCGTCCGATCCAGCGACTTTTCTGACTGCCGTCAACGCACAGGTCGCTATCAGAGGACCTGGTGGATTTCGGCGAACTATCTCAGTCGAAGACCTGTCGGTTGGTGCCTACCAGACGGCGCTTGAAGATGGGGAGGTCATTGAGGCCGTGTTGATACAGCCAACAGAGTCCGGGGTCGTGACGGTCCATGGACGGTTTAAGTTCCAGGAGCGGCCGGCCATTGCGGTAACGGTGTCGGCCAGGGCCAGCGGGGGATTGATCTCCGAGTCTCGCATTGCAGTCGGTGCTGTCTCACCTGCGCCTACCAGGTTCCGAGACGCAGAGACGTTGCTCCAAGGAGTTGAGAGCCATGAGGTCCTGAAGGCAGCTACCAGAGTTGGCGACGCTGTTGCCGAAACTGTTCAGTTGCTGGACGTTGAAACTTCGGGAGAGGCTTACAAGCGGCAGCTGACGAGGGTGCTGGTCGCCAGAACGGCTACCCGGGCAATGGACCTGGCGCTCACGACATGACAAGAGTGAAGATGGTTCTGTAGTGGAAATGGCAACGACTAACAAGGGGGTTACCCAGTGAGCGAAACCAAGGTCTACCTACTAGATGGCGGATCGCTGGTCATCGACGGATTCCACATCTACTGGAACCGGGGCCCCGGAGGCGAGGTTCGCTTTCCGTGTTTCAGCGTTCTGATCGACCACCCAGAGGGCAAGTTCCTGTTTGACACGGGGTTCGACAAGGAACACGTTGAGGCGGTGCTGCCATTCGAGAAGCCGATGCAGACCGATGATCAGACGATTCCAGGGGCACTCAGCATTATCGGAATCGATCCCAGCGAGATCACCCACGTCGTCAACTCTCACTACCACTTTGACCACTGTGGCGGGAACAAGTTTCTGACCAAGGCAAAGACCCTCTGCCACAAGGCCGAACTTGAAGCCTGTCGTTCACCTCAGCCATTCGAGAACCTCGGCTACTCGGACAAGGCGTTCGATGTTGCTGACGACATCTACACCCCGACTTATGAACTGCTTGAAGGGGATGTGGAGATTGCCAAGGGTGTGCGTCTTATCGAGACCCCGGGCCATACGGCAGGCCACTACAGCATGCTCGTCGAACTCAGTGGGAGAAGGCCGATGCTGTTTACCGCTGATGCCTGCTACACGCATCAGAGCATGGAGATGAACTGTATTGCGAGCTTCCATCTGGATCCGATCTCGAGCGTCAATTCTCTTGACGTGCTCCGATCAGTTGCTGAAGACCACGATGCTGAGATGTTCTTTTCGCATGATGCAGAGTCCTACGAGGGATACGTGAAGGCTCCCGGCTTCTACGCATAGCACCTGACCCGGATAGGCGGAGGAACCAGATGACAGCCGAGCCCCTGTTCACGCTCACAGCTGGACCAGTCCAGCCATCGGCGGAGACAATCCGCTCACTGGCGACACCGGTGTATGACCAGTTCGATCCCTATTTCCTGGAGCTATACGAAGACACCACAGAAAATCTGCGTATTGCAATGGGTGTCAGTAGTGCTCCAGTGATCATGCATGGCGAGGCGGTGCTTGGACTCGAAGCCGCCGCCGCCTCGTTGATAGCCCGTGACGATGTCGTCCTCAATCTCGCATCAGGGGTCTATGGGAAGGGCTACGGGTACTGGGTGGACCGTTACTGTCGGGAACTGCTCGAGATCGAGGTTCCATACAACGAGGTCATTGAGCCGGCAGCGGTTGAGGCGATGTTCGTTGAACGGCCTGATATCGCAGTTGTGTCCGTGGTGCATTCGGAGACGCCATCTGGAACCCTCAATCCGGTTGGGGACATTGCCACCATCTGTGACAAGAACGGTGCGCTGCTGATTGTCGATGCAGTGTCATCATTTGGTGCTGTTGAAGTCGACTTCGAGGGTTGGCCGGCAGACCTGGTTGTGGTCGGACCTCAAAAGGCCCTGGGCGGCCCCCCGGGACTGTCACTCCTTTATGTCAGCGAAAAGGCATGGGCGAAGATTGACGCCAATCCAGATGCACCGACAGCTTCGATGTTGTCGATCTCTGATTGGCGCGATGCGCACAAGGCTGACGTCAAGTTCCCGTTTACTCCGTCGACGGTGGAGATCTACGCCCTCAGCTCCACGGTTGACCAGTACCTACGAGAGGGCCCTGAGGCTGCCTGGGCTCGCCATGATCGCGTGGCCGCCGCCACAAGGGCCGGGATTATGGGGTTGGGACTGGAACTGTGGCCAGCGAGCGAAGCTATCTGCTCGCCTGCGCTCACAGCATTCAAACTTCCCGATGGTCCATCCGGCGGAGATGTGCGCCAGCACTGCCGCGAGCACTACGGGGTCATGATCTCCGGCGGCTACGGAGAACTAACGGACTCGCTCCTGCGGATCGGACACATGGGACCCACGGCACAGCCGATCTTTTCGGCAATATCGATTGCAGCAGTCGGCCAGACGTTGCTGGACCTGGGAGTAGAAGCAAGCGTCGGTTCAGGCGTTGCAGCTGCCATGGCCGCAGTTGCCGTACCGGCCACGTAATCGAACAACGGACAACCAAGGGATGGATGACATGGGAAGGCTCTCGGATCGGGTGGCGATTGTCACTGGAGGGGCACAGGGAATAGGCGAGGCCATCTGTCGGCGACTGGCGGCGGACGGAGCAACGGTTGTCGTGGCCGACATCAACGGCGAGGGAGCTGAGGCTGTTGCGGCCGACATTGGGGGTAGTGCAATCTCGTTTCAGGTTGACGTGGGTGACGAAGACGGGGTAGCCGCGCTATTTGCCAAGGTTCAAGAGGACTTCGGGAAACTGGATGTACTCGTGAACAACGCCGCAATCGTGCCATTTACGGCGTGGGACGATGTTGACTACGCGGAGTGGCGCCGGATCCAACGGGTGAACCTGGATGGAGTCTTCTTGATGAGCCGTGGCGCATATGAAGCCATGAAGGATCGGGGCAAGGGGCGAATAATTAACATGTGTTCTAACAGCATCTTCGCAGGAACGCCCAACATGGCTGCCTACGTAGCGGCCAAAGGTGGTGTGCTTGGCTTGACCCGGGCAATGGCAACCGAAGTCGGGGGCTACGGCATCACCGTCAATGCCGTGAGCCCCGGGTTGACGGCATCAGCAGGTGTCCTGGCTAGCCCGCACAAAGAGGCGTTCGGTTTCGTTGAGACGCTGCAGGCACTAGACGGGCGTGGGGAGCCAGAAGATATTGCCCCGACGGTCGCTTTTCTGGCATCTGATGATGCAAGGTGGATCACGGGCCAGTTGATTAACGTCGATGGCGGACATATCCGCCATTGATCTTAAGGGCCGCATATTCCAGAAGCCGCCTGTTCAGCCTTCTCTCCGTGCTGCTCGCGTTCACGGTTGCATGTGGTGGCACGCCGGAAACTCCCGATACCGCAAGTGGGAGAGCGACAGAGGTGCCTGCGCCGGTGCTTGAGGCTGTTGAGGGGATTGTCGCTGCTGCCAGATCCGGGAATCCGGAAGGCGTGGCTGCTCTGGCGCACTCGGGCTTTGAGTTCGATTTCAGTCGGCCGGACCTGAGCCTTCTGGAACACCTGACAGCAGGCTCACAAAGCGGGCTGCTTGATCGCCTGGAACTGATCCTGGGGTTTACGCCGGGTCTTCGACTTTCCCCCTATGGAAATGGCACGATTCAGGAGTTGTGGGTCTACCCGGGGCTGGCTCTTGACGCTCCGGCGGATTGGTCTGGAGCCATGGTGAACGAGGCACTGGAGCGGGGCCTATTTTCCTCTGTCGAGTTCCAAAAGTACCAGAATGAAGGTGCCTACCTGGGCTTCAGCGCCGGGCTGACTCCAGAGGGTGATTGGATCTTCTTCACCCCAGGCCGGGTGAGTTTGACACCCAGGTAGTCATGCTGCTCTGAGAGCGTTCCCCTCGTCTGGTCAGTCAGAAGTAGGGAGGTTGGAGTTGTCGCTGGCATCGACACCTGACATCTCTCGCCATGCTTCGTCTGAGAGTTCTTCGAGGCGGTCCTGGGGGACGTGGATGTGTTCCCGCACGAGTTCGGCAGCCCGATCGGCATCGCGCTCGCGTATCGCCTCCATGATGTTCTCATGTTCCAGAAGTGAAGAACGAAGGTTTCCTCTGAGTTTCAGGGAGCGTCGCCTGTACCTGGCCATTGGGCGGCTCACGTGGCTGTGGGTCTCCTGCAATCGGTAGTTGTCAGAAGCGTCGATGAAGATGCGGTGGAAGGTGGCGTTCGCTTCGAAGAATCCGTCAATATCGCTCTGTTCCACCGCTGACTCCATCTGTTCCATCATCGTCTCCAGGTCCCTCATGTGGTCATCGGTCAGCAGTGGAGTCGCGATTCGTACGGCAAGCTGCTCAAGTGCTTCACGAACCTGGTACGCGTCGAGGATCTCCTTCATGGAGAGGATTCTCACAATGGCCGGGCGGCGTGGCGTGAGGCTCACCAGGCCGGCTGCGCCCAGTTTTCGGAGAGCTTCACGAACCGGTCCGCGACTGACGCCATACTGCTCTGCCAGTTCGACTTCGGACAACTCTGTGCCCTGGGGAATCTCGTCTTTCAGGATTGCTGTTTCGAGCACTTCGAAGACCTGTTCAGCGAGCGTTCGTGATTCGATCATGGCCACCGTCTTGTCGATCTTCGATGTGGAGTAGATGTGTACGTAAGTGTCGTCTATGGGGCGCTGGATTCGTGAAGATCTAGGCATCGCGCGTACAGAACGGTTTTAGAGTACCTCCACCCGGTAGCCAACTCCTCTGTCTGTTGTCTGTTGACTGTAAACAGCAAGATGCATTACGCTCCGCGCACCTATTTGACGGAGGTAATTGAGACGATGAAGTCCACATGGTGGAAGGTCCTGGCAGGGTTGTTAACGCTAACTCTGGTCGCCACAGGCTGTGGTTCTGACGATGATTCAGCAGCTGTTGCAGATGATTCAGCAGCTGTCGCAGGTGGGGGCGAGAAGGTTCTCAAGATTGCTGTTACTGCGCCTGAGAAGGGTAATGATTTCGGGTGGAACCAGCAGGGTGTTGATGGCGCCATTGCTGCTGCTGCGGCATTTGGCATTGAGATCGAAGTTGCCGATGCTCTCGGTTATGGCGATGTCCGCCCGGTTCTGCGGGAGTTGGCCGACAACGGTGCTGATCTGATCATCGCCCATGCCAGCGGCTACAACACTGCAGCTCCTGAGATTGCTGCGGAGTTCGGTGTTCCGGTGGCCATTGTCGACAACCCTGGTGCTGTTACGGCTGGACTCGTTGCCGACTACACGACCAGTCCGCATGAAGGTGCGTATCTGGCCGGGTTCCTAGCGGCGAAGTCGAGTCGTCTCAACAAGTTGGGCATTGGAACAGCCAGTCGGCAGGATTTGCCGATGGTGCAAGGTCAGCGAATCCTGACGTGGAACTCCTTTATGCAGTGATAGGCCCGGCTGCCTATTCGGATGCTGCGGGTGCGAACCGTGTCACGACGGCGCTTATTGCTGCTGGTGCCGACATCATCTTCGGCCAGGGCGACGGTGCGTCGTTCGGCATGCTCGAGGCGATCGAGACCAACGAGGCTGCTGATGGCGGCAAGGTCTTGTTCATTGATGTGATCGGCAACAAGTCGTCTATCGACGATGGCGGCCACTTGTTGTCATCGGTTCTTTGGGACTTCAGTGGGGCCTTTGAGCGGATGATCGCCGACATTGAGGCTGGCACCTTTGGCCAGTCGAACTATGACCTCGGCTTGGCAGACGGTTCGGTTGACCTTCTCCAGACTGATCTGATTTCCGCCGATCTGTGGGCTGAGGTTCAAGACCTCAAGCAGCAGATTCTGGATGGGTCAGTTACGGTCGAAAACATCCCTGACGCTGATGGCGTCCACGCAAGGATGTCCTCAGTCGACGTAGCCGAGGGCTGAACCTCCCTGCTCGAGTGACATGGTGTAGGGGTTGGGTATCACTGGGATACCAAGGCCCCTGCACCATGTGGATTTCTGGGGACGTTCAGGAGATTCCACGTCCGCTACGTGGTCCTCATCTCTATAACGAAGGGACTAGGGCTGAGACGCTGTGACCGTTACTGAGTCACCTCCAGTCGTAGAACTGGCCGGTATCACCAAGGCGTACCCCGGAGTGGTCGCCAATGACTGTGTTGACCTCTCGCTTCACCGGGGAGAAGTCCACGTTGTTCTCGGAGAGAACGGAGCGGGCAAGTCCACCCTGATCGGCATTCTTTCAGGGATGGTGACCCCGGACTCAGGCAGCATCCTGATTGACGGAGAATCGATTCAGATCCGGTCGCCAAGAGATGCCCTCGACCTTGGGATCGGCACGGTTTATCAGCACTCCCTGCTGGTCCCCACTATTTCTGTTGTAGACAACATGATGTTGGGCACAGCACGTCTCTTCAGTCTCGACCGCGAGCAGGCCAGGCATCGTCTGGAGGAGCTCGCATCCGTGCTCGGTGTAAAGATCGACTCGGAATCGATTGTTGGAGACCTTGCGCTTGGGCAGCGCCAACAGGTTGAGATCATCAGGGCCCTCTGGCGAGGGGAGCGAGCCCTGATTCTGGATGAGCCGACCTCGATGCTCACTCCACAGGGCGTAGAGGCTCTCGGTGCAGTAGTCCGGAGGCTGGTCGGAAACGGATTGTGCGTGGTCTTCATCACGCACAAGCTCAACGAGGCTCTGGATCTTGGAGACCGGATCACGGTATTGCGTAGGGGTCGCAAGGTTGGAGAGGTAACTCCGGGCGAAATAGCGAACACTGACCGCGAGGACCTGAAAAGCCTTGTTGTGGAGATGATCTTCGGGGCAACTGACACAGATACATGGCAAGTTGTCGGTAAGAACGATTCGCTAGGCCAACAACCGGTCTGTTTCCGGCTTGATGGTGTAACGCTGCGGGGAGATAAGCCTTGGCCTCTCCTTGAATCCGTTTCCTTTGAGATAAGGAGAGGTGAGATATTCGGCATTGCCGGAATCGATGGGAACGGCCAAAAAGAGTTGGCTGAGGTGATCGCCGGCCAGAGGGAACTGCATTCCGGCGAGGTGTTCCTTGATGAAGAGCCCATTTCGGGCCTTTCAGTGGCAGCCCGCCAGAAGAGAGGCATTCGCTATGTGACCGATGATCGTCACGGTGAAGGTACTGTCGGCGCGTTGAGCATTTCGCTCAACACCGTGCTTAAACGAGTTGGACAACGACCCTTCTGGCGCCGGGCCCTGGTACGCCATTCGTTGATTCGGGAGTTCGCAGCCAACTTGGTGCGCGTACACGATGTCCGTACTCCGCATGAGGAAGTGCCGATCTCCAACCTTTCGGGTGGCAATGTGCAGAAAGTGGTGGTGGGTCGTGAGTTGGCAATGGAGCCGCGGGTCGTCGTGTACAACAAGCCGACCTATGGGCTCGATGCAAAGACGGCTGAAGTAGTTCTGGCTCGGATTATTGAACAGGCTAATCAGGGGACCGTCGCAGTGCTGATATCAACGGAACTTGATGAGCTCATTGCCACCTGCGATCGGATCGGCGTGATGCACCTAGGGCGACTAACCGGGATCCTTGATAGCCGGCCGGGGATCGAAACGCAGCTGGGTGAGTTGATGACTGGGGGCACCCCGACGTGACAAGGGCGGCGTCTTCTTCTGGTGCCGGGAGTGTCGAATCTGCCCCTGAAGTGGGAATCGGCCCGGACCACCGCCTGAGAGCGAGCGTAAACTCGATTCTGATGGCCGTGCTGCCCGTTGTGGCCGCCGTCATATGTGGTGGAGTTCTACTAGCGCTCCTTGGGCGCGATCCGGTTTCTTTCTACTCCAACGTTGTAGGTCATGGACTGTTGGGATCGCTGGGGCGCCAGGAAAGCTTGATAAGGATGGCACCGCTCCTGTGTATTGCAGCAGGCCTGATGATCGCTTTTCCGGCCGGCATCTGGAATCTCGGTACCGATGGTCAGTTCGTGGTTGCAGGAGTGGTCGTTGCGGCTCTGGGGCCGGAGTTGGCCCCAAATACGAATGGCTTGGTGTTGTTCACCGTGCTCTTCGTGGTTGGGTTCGCGGTAGGTGCCGCATGGTCCATCATCCCGGCCGTGATGAAGGCCTGGTTCGGAATGAACGAGATCATCACAACGCTGATGACCATCTTTCTGGGCCTCAGCTTCGCGTCTCTGCTCGTAAAGGAGTTCTTCGACGATCCATCAACAACCGTGCCGCAGACCAAGGTGCTTGCGGTCGAAGATCGCCTACCGCGGATGTTCGGTTCAAGGGTGCACATCGGCCTGGTGGTCGGCCTCGTTGCCGTACTGGCGGTGCACTACATGATGACGCGTACGGCCTTTGGCCTACGGCTCAGAATCGTGGGAATGAACCCCGCAGCTGCAGAGCACGCGGGTATGAACATGCGCTCGCTGACCCTCAGCATCTTTCTGCTCAGTTCCGGGTTTGCCGGTTTGGCCGCTGCCGTGGAGATAGCGGGTGTGCATGGAATGGTCAGAGCGGAGTGGAACCCGGCCTTCGGATTTGCCGTTGTTCCTCTCGTGTTCCTGGCCAGGTTCCACGGGCCGAGTGTGATCCTGTTCGTTGGCGCGTTCGCAATGTTTTCGATCGGCGGTGAATCGGCCTCGCGTAAAGCTGACCTACCCAACTTCTTTGTCCTCGTGATGGTGGCACTGATGCTTATTTTCCTGGCGATCAGCGAATTTTTACAGGCACGCTCAAGGAATGTGGTGACCCATGAGTGACCTGTTCTCGACCCTCTTCCTCGCCTCACTGGTGAGCGGAGGCGTGTTGGTGGCCGTCCCACTGGTCTTTGCCGGGGTGGGCGAGGCGATATCTGAGCGGGCAGGGGTCTTGAACGTCGGGCTTGAGGGGATGATGTTGATGGGTGCCTTCGGGGCATTTGCCACAGCAATCAGCCTTGGCTCGATATGGATCGGGTTGCTGGTAGGTGGTCTTGTGGGCATGGCGACATCGCTCTTAATGGTTGTCCTCTGTGTCCGCCTCAACGCGAACCAGATCGTCATCGGCATAGCCATCACCATTGGTGCAGAAGGAGTCACCGCTCTCTTGCATAGTGCCAACTACTCAGACACCTACCCTCGACTGCCGAGGGCTGAAGTCCTTGACGTTCCGCTTCTCTCCAGGATCCCGGTGCTGGGGGACGGCCTGTTCAGCCACCACGCATCTGCCTATCTGGCATTGCTGTTAGTAGTTCTCGCAAGTTGGGTTCTTCGATCTACGGGACTCGGTCTCAACATCAAGGCAGCGGGCGACCAGCCTCACGCCCTTGCAGCAGCCGGTGGAAATCCTAGAACTACCCGCACGATGGCCGTTATGACTACCGGGTTTCTGGCGGGGGTGGGTGGTGCTCACATAGCCCTTATCGGAGCTGGCCTCTTCGTGCCGGCAGTGACCCACGGTGCCGGCTTCATTGCGATCGTCCTGGCAATGCTTGCACGGGGTCGCTTCGGATGGATCGTGTCTGGGGCGATTCTCATCGGTGTTTCGTTGTCCCTTACGACAGCATTCCAACTGGTTGGGGTGGATGTACCTATTGATGCTGTGCAAATGCTCCCGTTCATAATGATCCTGGTCGTCTTGTCGGTGTTTGGTAGAGGCAGTTATCTGCCGGCAGCTCTAGCCGTTCCCTACGATCCCGAGTCTCGCTAGTTCTACTGAGTTCGTGTTTCTAGTCGCGGGCTCTTCCTTAACGCTCCTATCGGGTGTGAAGTCGGCGGTCACCCCCGGTCCCGCCTCACGTTGTTGGCTGCGTCCTTCATGCGTAACAGCAGGTCGGCGAACCTCAGAGGGGCGGGGGCCGACGAGGAAACCATCTGGCCGTCGGGGTTCGATCCGGAAGCCGCCGGAGTGATCTTCGAGCAGGCCTTTCTGGTCGGCTTACGCGTTGCACACTTCAGTGCACAGAATGCACGCAACTGGACGGATACAGACATACCCGACAGACACATAGCCCTGAATCCACGGGCACTAGCGGTCCAGGCTGACGACTCGGACAGATGTCTGTGATCTGTTAATCCGCAGGTCGTGGGTTCGATCCCCACCCCCGGAGCCATTACGCGGCCCCCGCCAAGGAGCGGGGGCCGGTTCGCGTGGCTGCCGATCCGGTATCTACGATCCGGGCGTGGTGATGCGACCCGATCGGCCAGGTGGATGTCTTGCTCCGGTGCTCCTCGACGAGGTGGTTGCCGACCCGGAGTCGATCCGTGCCATGGCCAGGGCAAACGGTCCCTACTTCATGCCTGCCCGCTATCTGGTCGACGGGCGGGCCGCCGAGGAGGCAGGCGACGGTGGCAGGCGGGAGCACGTCGACGTTCCGAGACACCTGATCGGACCAACCTGGCGTGGTGACTGGGCGGTGGGAGGTCGGGCGCTGGTGGACGGAGCTGCTGCCCTTCTCGGTCACACCGGTTTCGCCGATGCCGCGTCGGCGATGTTCGGCGGAGCGGTGGTAGTCCCGGAACAGGTCTTCGTGAACCTCACGACTCCCAGTTCGGGTCAGGGGTTCTCCCACACCGACATTCCGGAGTTCGTCGGCGTGAACCGATCCAATGCTCCCGGGTGGCTGCTCCAGGCCATGGGTGTGTCGCGTCTCTTCGAGGACGTCAGGGTTCCGATCGTGACAGCGGTGTCGTGGTTCTATCGGGGCGAGCGGGGGTACTTCCGCTACTGGCCGGAAGGTCGTGACACCGTGAGCGTGCGCCATGAGGATGTCTGGAACTTCGGCGTGGTGGGCGACAACGACTTCATGCACCACCAGGTGGAACGAACGGGCCCCGCTGGCTCGTTGCCGCCGCCGGGCTTGACGATCGACAGTTCCCTGGACCATGACGGGTCCCGGTGGATCGTGTCCGACGGTGACTACGTGCTGGCCGCCTTCGATGAGGGCGAGGTCCGGTTGTCCCTCTCGTGGAAGGCGAAGGTCTACCGCGACGAGGCGGAGCGAATGGAGGTCGAGGCGGGCATCGGTGGGATCGACCTCGACGAGGTGCTGGACCGGTTTGCAGCCCTCCCTGATCTCGAGGTACCCGACGGGGTGGAGGCTGCCATGGGTGACGACGGCTTTCGGGTTGCCCTGGCCGAACGTTGGAACGGCTATCGAACCGGTTGATCCGTCAGCGGGCCGGACCCTCGGACAACTAGTTTGCCGGGCGACTGGAGGGAGCAGGCCTTGATCCCGAATCAGTGGTATGCGGTGTTCGAGTCGCGCTCCCTGACCGGGAAGCCGGTGGGGATCGAACGCCTGGGTGAGCGCCTCGTCGCATGGCGAACAGACGCAGGCGAGGCTGTCGTCCAGCGGGACCGGTGCAGCCACAAGGGAGCCCGGCTGAGTCTGGGGCGGATCGCCGACGGCTGCATCGAGTGTCCCTACCACGGGCTCCGGTTCGACGCCACGGGCGCATGCAGGCTGGCCCCGTTCATGGGTCGCCAGTTCGACATCCCCTCCACCTGGCGGGTGGAGGCCTACCCGACCAGGGAGGCGTGTGGCCTGGTGTGGGTCTGGTACGGCAACGCCGAACCTGCCGACGAGCTCCCGTGGTTCGACGCGGTTCCGCCGGGAGGTGGCCGGACGTGGCAGACGCAGTCGATCTGGCCGTACCACTACACGCGGCTCATGGACTCCAACTTCGACATCTACCACTTCCCGTTCGTACACCGGTCGCTGAATCCCGGGCTGGGTCCGGTCGTGGTCGACCAGCAGGTGGAGGACCACGGGGACCACATCGACATGAGGGTCACCCTGGGCGCTGATTCGGACGGGCCGGCGAACGGACTGGCAGAGGGGCGTACGGGCCGACGGGCCCGGAAGGAGTTCGTCCTGAAGGTACGCATGCCGAACCTGCTGTACCTCGAGATGAGCCCGCGGTTCCGGCTCCTGGCGATCATGACCCCGGTGGACGAGGAGCGGACCTGGGTGTTCGCCCGCTACTACGCCGACGTGCCGTTCGGCCGTCTGGCCGCATGGATCGGTGGGCGATTCGAGTACGGGCTGGTCCAGAGGCAGGACAGGCGGATCCTCGACACGTTGCCTTCGGGGCGTTTGGAGTTGGGCGACTACGCCTACGGCACGGTGGATGCCGGCAGCAGGTTGTGGTTCGAGAAGCGGGACCGGCTCCGCCGGGCCGGAGAGGCCTGACGTCAGGACCGCACGCCCCTCCAGGTGAGCCTGGATCCGAGCAGGTGGCTGGCCGGCGTGACCGCCGCCAGGGCCACCAGGAAGGCCGCCAACGGGCCCAGGCCGAACCAGTTCACCAGGGTGTTGATGACCAGCAGGCGCAGGAACAGCAGCACGCCGAGTGCCAGTTGCACGCCTGCGAGGCGTCGGAACCGGTCCAGCGAACTGCGGGCGGCCCGTCCGGCGAACGTCCAGAGGTCGTGGAGTAGGACGGTCAGGAGGATGCCTACCTCGCCGGCGATGGCGGCCGAGCGGGTCAGGTTCCAGCCCTGCACGTCGAAGATCCACAGGAAGGCCAGGGCGTCGGCCAGCAGCGCCAGGGCGGTCACCACCAGGTAGCGGACAAGTGCCCGGCTCCGTAGTGGGTGCAGCCGGAGGCGCATCAGGTGGCGGAGGTAGCCGACGTAGTGGCCGGCGGAGACCTTCGACTCGCCCCGCTCGCGCTCCAGGAACACGTACGGACGCTCGGCCACACGACGGACGTCGCCGCGGGCCAGTACCTCCAGGAGGATCTTGTAGCCCACCGGGTCCAGGTCGGTGCCTGTGATGACGTCGCGGCGGACCAGGAAGTAGCCGCTCATGGGGTCGGTCACACGCCCGACCGTCCCCGGTAGGAGCAGCAGGCCGAGCGCCTGGGCGCCGCGCGACAGGAGACGTCGGAGGGCCGACCAGTTCGAGACGCCACCCCCGGGAACATGCCGGCTGGCGACCGCCACGTCGGTCCGGTCGGCCATGGCATCCAGGAGGTCGGCCACAACGGCGGGTGGGTGCTGGCCGTCGCCGTCGATCACGCCGAGGATCTCGCCGCGGGCATGGGCCCAGCCGCAGGTCACCGCCGTGGCCAGGCCGGAGGCCCCGATACGTCGGATCACCCGGATTCCGGACAACTCGGCCGCGAGGTTGCCGGCGACCTCCCAGGTGCGGTCGGGGCTGTCGTCGTCAACCACGAGGATCTCGAAGCCGACCTGGCTGTCCGTCAGCACGCCGTGGAGGGAGCGCAGCAGTGGCTCGATGTTGCCGGCCTCGTCGTAGGTGGGGACGACGAGGCTCAGGACGACGGCAGGGTCGTGTTCCGCGGATATCGCAGTGGGGTGGTCGCCGACCTCGACGACCGCGTCGTCGGTCACGGTCGCTCCTGCCGGTGTCCGTCGGGGTCGGCGCCAACGTATCGGATCGTGGTGGTCCCCGGCGTGGCCCCGAACCCCGGACATTGGGCCAGCGGGCGTCAGGCAACGGGTCGTCCTGCTGCCAGACTGCCGGCGGGCCGGTAGCTCAGTGGTTAGAGCAGGCGACTCATAATCGCTCGGTCGGGAGTTCAATTCTCCCCCGGCCCACGAGGTCAGAGGGTTGTTTTGGTGACCCTCGGTCGCTGTCCGCGACTGGATTGTCCAAGGAGTGTCCAACGCGAGCCGCGGGAGTTGTCGTTAGAAGCCGAGGGCGGCACCCAACTTTGATGCCGCAGCCCGGTCGCGTTCAGCGTCGGAGTGCCCGTAGACATCGAGTGTGAACGCTGGGGTTGAGTGGCCGAGACGGTCTGCGACCACTGCCCGTCGACCTAGAAGCCGAAGATCCGAGCCGGGTTGTCGATAATCAAGGTGCTGACGTCAGCCTCGGACAAACCGCGCTGACGCAAGCGGGGTACGACGTTGGTGAGCAGATGGTCGTATCCGAGACCGCCGTAGGCGTGGAGCCGATGCTTGGTGGCGATGTCGTGTGATAAGAGCACCTTGTCCTCCAGACCCTGTTCAAAGTGCCAGAGCACGACATCCATTCGCTCGGCGTCAGAGGGCATGTCGACTTCAGGGTTGGGTGGGTACCACGAGCTCTCGTTACCAAATAGGTCGTATTCCAAATAGCAGCCGGTTGCCGCCAGGTCGCCGAGCCAGGACCGATCAGTGCAGGTGCGGTCAATGTGACAGATGATCGTGCGGTTGAGGTCGCCACCTTCCTGATCCACGATCTCCACGATCTCGACGGGCGACATCGGATCACGGCCGGGATGAACCATTAGGGGTGCTCCGGTCTCGACTTGAGCGGCTACTGCGGCTCGGAGGCTCTTCTTCTCGTTGGGCAACCAGGGGTAGGTGCAGCCGATCTCACCAATCAGTCCAGCCTTCACATCGGTCTTGTCGATCCCGATCTGGATGTCGGCCACGATCTCATCCGCGATGGAGTCCGTCGCCCGGTCACTCATATCGTCAGGATGCGTGCCGCCCAGGTAGTAGCCGGCACCCACGATGATGTGGGCGCCTGTTGCTTTCGCGATGCGGACAAGGGGCTCCGGATCGCGGCCAAGGCCCTTGTTGGTGGGGTCCACGACGGTGCGTCCGCCGGCAGCGATGAACCGGTGTAACTCTGCGATTGCCACATCCTCGGAATCGAGATGCACGTTGTGACGACTTGACGTCCAGTGATACGCGACCCAGCCCCGGTTATCGAGCGTGATCTCCTCGTTGGCGAGATGCTGATCGACACTGGCTGGTGGATCGACATACATGAACGAGCCGTCCATCAGAACATGGTCGTGAGCCAGAGTGATACCGAGATCTGCGGCGTCAACCGGCCCCAGAACAGTCTGCGCCTGCCCAACCTTCTTTGCAGTCAGGACAGGACCGCCTGAGCGCTGATCTCCACCAGGAGCCCCTCAAAGGCGAGGTCAACCCCGCCCACAACCGTGGCGCTGGGGCCGGGCTCGTTGAAGAACTCTGCCCGGGCTTGGCCTGCGGCCGGTCGGTATCGGATATCGGCGAGGAAGATGTCGAGCGACACCACGTCATCGAGCGTCCCACCGGCTGCAGAGACGAAACTCTCGATATGTCGAAGGCACTGGCGGCACTGCTCAAGCGGGTCGTCGGGTCCAACCAGTTCTCCGTTGTCGAGGGCGATCTGGCCGGAAATGAACAACAAGTTGCCCTTGCGGATGCACTGTGACCCCGCCTGTGGATCAGCTGGTTCGATGACGTTGGATATGGAGATGTTCTCGCGGGTGGTCACTGCATCACCCTGTCAGTGGCTGTTCGCTGGGCCGAGAACATGGTCGAGCACGTAGTTGGAGAACTCGTGAACGGTGCGTTCCTCTGTCGGCGAGTACCGCGACAACTTGGCGAGTTGCCCGCCGATGCCTCGGTGAACGATCTCGCACACGCCCTTGTCTTCGGCGAGAAACACATCCATCGACGGGTAGTACTTCTCCTCAACTTCCGTCTCGAACTCGGGTAGGTCGATCGTGGACTGTGGGAAGCAACACCACGAGACAATCCGTGTCCATTCGGGCCCCTCTGGAAAGTACTGGTGAAACGTGATCCGGTCGGGAGGAACGTTCAAGAGGAGGTGCGGGTAATGGATTATGAAGTGGGTGCTCGCGTTGTCTTGGGTTGAGAGGCCGTCAACAAAGGGCAGGGTGTGGTTGCGGGGGACGTAGAGGCCGTTTTCGATGTCGCTACTGTTGATCGCGTACACCATCGGCTCGCCCCCAGCTTGAAAGGCGGTTCGAACGGCACCGGGGTAGAAGGTGTCGAGCGATCCGCGGTGCACGGTCGGCACGTGGTAGCCCTCCCGGGAGTTCTCCACCCAGATCTTCCAATTCGCGTTGAACCGGTTCTCCCACTTTTTGGTGACCTTCATCTCTTCGAGTCGATAACTAGCCAGACGGTCAACGAGCCCGCCGAGCGACTCCATGAGTGAAACGGCATCAGGGTCAAGATTGATAAATACGAAGCCACCCCAGGTTTCAGCACGCACGCTGGGAAGATTGTGATCTGACTTGTCAAATTCACGCGCATCCTTCATTGACGGCGTCCCAAGCAACTTCCCTTCAAGCGAGTAGGTCCACGCGTGGTAGGGACAAACGATCTTGCGGCAGTTCCCATGGCCAGTCATCAACTCCGAACCGCGATGGCGACAGGACGCCGACAGAGCCCGAATCTGGCCTTCGTCATCGCGGACGATCAACAACGGCTCACCCACGATGTCCAACCGCACGTAGTCACCCGGATTCGGAATCTCTTCTTCGCGAGTAGCGACGAGCCAACGCTTCCGGAAAATTGTCTCAATCTCGCGGTCGTACCACTCCTGAGAAAAATAGACGTCAGGCGGCAGGGGCGCGGCGTCCTCGATCGGCGCACGAGTGGCGACGTAGCGGGCGGGCGAGAAGATCGAGTTATCTGCGCTCGACAAGTTGAAGCCCCCTGGTCGCCGAAGACGGTAGCACTGGGCCTGCGGTTGGCGTGCGTGCGTCGGGGCGGGGGAGGATCATGTCGTGCCCAGACCGGTGTTCGTCCATGAGACCGTCGACATCGTCGGCCAGGGCCAGTACGCGTACATGGAGCACGTGGCGCG
>LWDU01040832.1_pt1 | contig 55322 bp, 43 predicted proteins | sample 727161 | NCBI WGS metagenome assembly LWDU01 (sample SAMN04566230, study PRJNA314399) | hydrothermal vent metagenome | isolation source: deep sea hydrothermal plume seawater | place: Mexico: Gulf of California, Guaymas Basin | collected 2004-07-11
CTCTCTCCTTCCCACCCTCTCTCCTTCCCCCCCCCATAGCCATGATCGTCCCGCGCACAACCCGCGAAGCCATCCTCACCAAACTCAACAAGAAGGTCGCCGAGCACGACCCGATCCTGATCTCCTCTGCGGGTAGCGGACTGGTGGCGAGCTTGCTCGAAAAAGCCGGTGTGGACTGCGTCAACACCTTTGCGGGGGCACGCCTGCGAGCCAACGGCATGGGCACCATGGCGATGATGTGGCCCATCCTCGACTCCAACGCCCAAGTGCTGCGCAACACAACCGAGGACATCCTGCCGGCCATGAAGGGCGACGCGTTCATCTGCGCCTGCATCAACGCCAACGATCCCCTCAACTCCTCGACAACGGCATCCCCGCCGTCTCCAACATCGGGCCCTCGGTCAGCTACGTGGACAAGGACTCCACCCTGTTCAAGGTCCTGCACAAGAGCGGCATCCGCATCGAGCACGAGGTCGAGATGCTGGCCCTGGCCAAGGAGATGGGACTGTTGAGCGTCGGCCTGGCCTTCGACATGGAAGACGCGCGCGCCATCCTCGAGGGCGCCAAACCCGACATCTTCTGCTTCCACGCGGGCAACACCAAGGGCGGCCTGCGGGGCTACGACTCCGGAGAGACCATCGAGGAGACCGCTGAACGCACCGAGGTCGCCTATGAGATGGCGCGCGAGATCCACCCCGAGGTGATCCTGGTGGGGCACGGCGCCGCCATGGAGACCCCCGACGACGCCCAGTACATGTTGGACAACACCAGCGGACACGGCGTCTGGACCGGTTCTTCCACGGAGCGCCTGCCGATCGAGAAGGCCGTCCTTGAAGCAGCCTCCGCCTTCGCCAACCTGACCTTCACCGCCAAGGCCACACAGGGGTCCTGACCATGGCGCCCACCATCGCGGTCCTCGCCACCCTCGACACCAAGGGCACCGAGGCCGCCTTCGTCAAGGAGCACATCGAGGCCCTCGGTGGTGAGGCGATCCTGATCGACATGGGGTTGGTGGGCGAGCCGGGAACGAGCCCGGACGTGGATCGCGCGGCGCTGATTGCGGCGGGAGGTTCCAGCCTGGAGACCCTGCTCGAGAACCCCGATCGTCAAGAAGCGGCCCCCATCCTGATCGCAGGCGCTACGGCCATCCTTCGAGACCTGCTCGCCGAGGGCCGCATCGGCGCAGTACTCGGATTCGGCGGGACCCAGGGGAGCTCCAACTGCTCGGCGGTCATGCAGGCCCTGCCCTATGGGTTCCCCAAGATTCTCCTGTCGACCATGGCCTCGGGGGATACGTCTTCATTCGTCGGCATCAAGGACATCACAATGATGTTCCCCGTCAGTGACATCCTGGGTCTCAACCCCTTGGCTCGCACGATCCTGGCCAACGCCGCGGCGTGCGCGTGGGGCATGGCTCAGGCCGCGGTACCTCTTGAGCGCTCCGAGGACGGGCGAGCGGTCATCGCCATGACCAATCTCGGGGTGCTCACCGACGGCACCATGCACGCTCTCAAGCGATTCGAGGAGGCGGGTTACGAGGTGATCGTCTTCCACGCGGTGGGCTCGGGGGGGCTGGCCATGGAGCAGCTCATGAAAGAGGGTCACGTACAGGCCGTCTTCGACTACGGGCTGGGCGAGATCGCGGACGAGATACACGGAGGTCTACGAGCCGCCAATCCCGAGCGCCTGACGGTGGCCGGCCAGCTCGGCCTGCCCCAGGTGATCGTTCCCGGCGGCACCGAGCACATCGGTCTGTTCACCGAGCCCAACGTGGTTCCCGAGAGGTTCAAGAACCGCCTGCACACCTTCCACAATCCGATCATCTTCGCCCCGCGCCTGAACGCGGAGGAGATGCGCGAGGTTGCGGCCAGCATCTGCGAACGGCTGCAGCAGACGCGCGGCAACGCGGTCATGTATCTGCCCCTCAGAAGCACGAGTCGCTACGGGGCCGAGGACGGCCCGCTGCGAGATCCCGAGTCCGATGCCGCTTTTTACGCGGCCCTCAAGGATGGGATGCCGGACGCCGTAGAGGTCGTAGACGTGGATGCGGACGCCGAGGACACGGCCTTCGTGGATCAGGCGGTGGATCGGCTGCTAGCGATGCTCTAGCCCTAGGAGGACTCGGTCGAGTGGCTCATGGGGCTCGCTGCAAGGCAACTCCCCCACTCACGCCACGAGGTGCACCGTTCACGATTCATGGTCAGATTCGGCAGTTACCTTGGAACTCGCGCCGGGTTAGAATGGTCTCACTGCCCCCACCGATCCGCCCCCCTACCGGCTGGATCGTGCATCTCATCCATCTAACTCAAAGGAAAAAAATGACTCGCCACCTACTCTGCTTAGCCCTTCTTTTCGGTGCAACCGCATCCGTCCAGGAACAAGCTCAAGCCGTAACCACGACCCAGGCCAGCATTCCCGGAAAGGGCAAGTACATGGGCGTGATCGCCAAGATCGACGCCACGAAAGGCGTGCTTGGTATGAAGACCAAGTCCGGTAAGCCCCTCATGGTCAAGGCCACAGCCAAGACCAAGGTCATCATCGCAGGAAAACCCGCCAAGTTCTCCGACCTTGCCGTCGGCGACAAGATCGTGGTGAAGGGCAAGCTGGACAAGAAGAAGAAGGTCGTCATCGCGGCCCTCATCGCGTCCAAGTAGCTCTGCAACGAAAGAACGCCTTGAGAGCCCTCCGGCTGCGCTGAGCGCAGCCGGAGGGCTCTCAGGCGTTCAGGTTGCCTTTGAGGGTAAGCGCCGAGGCAAACAGCAGCACGCCCGCGATGGCGCTGAGCCAGCGCACCAGGGGCCAAGCTCCGGGTGCCGCCACAGGATTGAAGCTCGCAGACCGGGGCGCCCTTGTGATGGCAGGCCCCGCGGCCTCTCTCTCGCTCTGGGGGCGGACGTTCGGCGCGGGGAGCAGCGCGCTGTCGAGGAGATCTCCCCAAGACACGGCAAAGGCTCCAGGGTCTCCGGACCGATCTTCAAACGGATCTCCAAACGCCACGCGCACCCACCCGGGACGCCAGGAGACCAGCGGCCAGCTCGCACCGCCCACATCCGCGGAGAGCCAGTGTCGGGCGCGTGGGGCAGCGGCAGATTCTTCTCCCACGAGCACCATCAATGCACTCGCCTGCCACCCGTCCCGCCCGAAGTGCCCCACGCGGGCCGTAGCCTCCCCTGCTTGCGCAGCCACAATCCGTAGAGCAAGCGTGTCGTCTCCTGGATCGGAAACCGACACCCCAAGGCCCCGCTCCTTGGCCCAAACTCCCACGAAAGACTCGAGCAGGGCCGGCAACCCGTCACTCAAGAGCACACTTCGAGTGGGCGACCCGGTTTCCTCAACCCACTCTCCGCCGCGTACGGAAAGCAGTCGGTCCCCCACACTGGCCACGGGGCCCGGGACCGGTCCGCCGCCGGAGAGAACGTACCCCGCGTGCTCGGGATGAGAGCCCGGGGGCATGGAATCGCTCACCCACAGGGTGTGAGGCTCGTCGAGGGCCAACCAGGAAGAGCGTTCATGCCCGGGCGGGCCGGACACCACAAACGCATCGGGTACGCGCTCACCGGGCACCCGATCCAAGCGGGTGACACCCGACACGCGGCGCGACCACCTCAAATCGGGTCGCTCATCCTGCTGCTGAAGCAGTCTCTCCAGTGCGCTCAGGCCAACAGCCAAGCGCGTGCCTTGACCGCTCGGTTTCCCATCGCTCGTGGTGTGCTCCATGAACATGGCCGGCCGCGTGTCCAAGACCACGTGCCAGGTGGTCTGGGTGGGCGGATCCTTCTGGCGCGGTCCAGCGAGTGCAAGAGCACCCGCCACCAACGCCCCGATGAGCAGGACCCGCGCCAGGGGGATGTGCCTTCGAATCCGAGCCCCCTCGCTCTCGCCCGTCAGGTTCCGCCATAGACGCAAAGTGCCTAGGTGCAGAGAGCTGGGTTTCCCCCGACGCAAGGAGAGCAGGGCCAACACCACAGGTAAGGCCAGCGCCCACAAGCCCGATGGGTGTGCCCACTCCAGATTCAACCTCAGGGCTCCAGGGTGGCGCGCACGGCGCTCTCAAAGGCGGAGTCACTGGAGAACAAACCGTGGGAGACTCCGTGACGCGCAGCCATCGACTGCCAGGCCTCCAGTTGAGCCTCGAGGTTGCTCTCGTAGGCCGCGAGACTTGAGCCATCCAATCGCACCGAGAGGCGCTCACTGCCTTCCGGATCGACCCACTCCACCCACTCCCCCGCTCTGGCCGGAGAACCCTGTGCGTGCGCTCGTCCGCCCCCCTGCGGGAGGAGTTCGATCGGAGCCAGGATCTGGATCCAGAATAACTCACGACCCGGGCGCCTCCAGCGCAGGGCATCCTTGTGCTCTAGGTCGAGCAGATCGCCGATGAGAAACAGGCGGCCGACCTGGCTGGGTGGGCGAACCTCCCGCACCGAGGTGGCCAGACCCTCGGCCCCCTCCGCACGAAGGTTCTGGAGAAACTTCACCAGCTGCCCCACGTCGGACAGCTTGCGTGCCTGAAACCGTCTACTGCCCGCCAGCAACTCGACGCGGGCGCCAACCTGCAGTCCCGCTGCGGCGATTCCACCGGCTACCTCTGCGGCCATCTGCAGCTTGCCCGGAGGCCCAACTCCCATGGAAGCACTGGTGTCTATCCAGATACTCCAGGACTCGGCGGCCTCCCGGCGCGAGACCCGAATGTAGGGCCGGTCCAAACGCGCCAGCAGATCCCAGTCCAGCTGTCGCAGGTCCTCACCCGGTCGGTAGGGCCGACTGGTGACGAATTCTTCGCCCGAGCCCAACAGGCCTGCGCGCCCCGCGCCCTCGCGCCGCTCCAGCCCCGCAGCGAAGCGCAAGCTGAGACGCTCGAGGCGCCTGATGTACTCCGGCCCCAACACCACCATCGGGCAAGGTAGCTCCCCGGCCTGGCGCCCTTTGCGCCCTTTGCGCCCTCTGGGCTCTCTGGGCTCTCTGGGCTCTCTGGGCTCTCTGGGCTCTGTCCCGAGAGGGCCGGAACTTGAGTGCTCGGACACCTAGCCCTCCTGATCGCCCGCGCGGCGCAGAGCGACGAGAGTCATGTCGTCCTCCCGTTCACCGCCGGAGAATTCCAGTACGCCCGCGACAACCTGCTCCGTCAGGGTCTCCGCGCTGGGATTGCCCCAACCCAACTCGGCCAAGATGGCGCGCACACCGGACTCACCAAAGAAGCGCTCCGGGCGATCGTGGTGACGGGCTTCTACTAGGCCATCGGTGAACGCCAGGAGAGTGTCGCTGGGGTGCAGCGTCATGGGTGCGCTCACTTCGTACTCCATCCCGTCTATCAAACCCAATGCAGGACCTGTCGCGGGCAGGTCCCCGATGGTCTGATCCGCGTGCCGCCAGAGCAGCGGCGGGGTGTGGCCCGCGTTCACGTACTCCAGGTGCCCATCCTCGGAGAAGACGCCCAAGAAGAGAGTCAAGAACATGCCGTCATCCATGCGCTCCGCCAGGTCCGCGTTGAGCATGGTGACCACCTTGGCGGGATCGGTCAGGACCTTCAGATAGGACCGCAAGCCGGCCTGGGCTGTGGCGGTGATGAGGGCCGGTCCAATGCCGTGACCGGTCACGTCGCCGACGACCAGGGCCTGACGCCCATCCCCGAGCTGCACGAAGTCGTAGAAGTCCCCTGTAGCGTGTTCGGCGGGCCGAAACCAGCCATGCAACTCAAAGCCCGTCACCTGCGGTGGAGCGCTCGGCATCAACCCCTGCTGAATCTCCGTGGCGATCTCCAGGGAGCGCTCAAGGCGCACCTTCTCCAGGGACTGAGCATTGAGCCGCGCGTTCTCCAGTGCCACGGCGATGTGCTGAGCCAGGGCAGAGAAGAGGGCCAGATCTCGGGCGGTGAACTCGCGGGTGGTCACCTTGGAGTCCACGTACAGGGCCCCGCGCTGCAAGGTGGATTCCTCTCTGTGGGCCAGCCCCTGGGGGGCCAGAGGAGCGCACATCACGCCGCGCAGTTTCAGTTGGATGACGGAGTGCCCCAACTCCAGGGCCTGATCGTCGCCAGCTTCCATTGTGCGAAGGGGGGTTTCCGTGGTCACGACCTTCTTCACAACGGACGTGGAATAAGCACGATCATCTACGGGCAGGTCCTGGCCCTTGGCGCGGGCAACGCGCACGACCTGGGTCTCGTCGTCCCCCATGAGAACCAGAAACCCGCGCTCGGCCTCCATGGTCTCGGTTGCCTTGTCCACCACGTAGTGCAACAGGCTCTCCACATCGCGGGACTCTGAAACGTGGCGGATGGCGTCCAAGAGGACGTCCAATGACTTGCCATCCACTAGCGGGTTGCCGCTCAGAATGCCGCCGAGCGCGGGCTCCGCCGCTCCGGCCACCGGGCTCCTGGGCCTCTCGGGATCAGCAGACTCGTCCAACTTCTTCCTCCAAAGGGCCATGGTCCCATCATAGGCGCGCATCTTGGGGGTGTGCCAATCAACACCCATTTCCCTTGCGAGATGAGGAGGATTGCAGGACACTGGGCCGCCCTTCCCACCCGCACATTCACATGCACATCACCGTTGAGCCCAGCGATAATCACGCCATCCTGCACCTGCGAGGCGAGTTTGACACCTACTACTGTCCGCTTCTCCAGCAGGAGATAGAGAACACACAGAAAGCGGGTATCACCAATGTGGTGCTCAATCTGCGGATGGTGAAGTTCATCAATTCCACCGCTCTGGGCGCGATCATCAAAGCCTCCAAGACTCTCAACGCACAAGGAGGTCAGCTGGTCATCTCGCACCCTTCGACCTTTTGTAGAGACATCCTGGAGAAAGTGGGCTTGAATCGCGTCGTGCCCGTACTCGATACGGATGAAGACGCTGTAGCCCAGTTCGGTTCCACGGACGCCCCGGAGTCGTCCTCCGACGAGGGTGCCTTCGAAGAGGATGCCTCCTCGGTGCTCTTCACCCTGCAGGACAAAGATCGCCTGCAGCACTTCATCGAGAGCGTGAGCGCCGACAACCCCGTACACGGCCATGCCTTCGGCAGCAACTGGAGCGGGGTAGGCCGCATGTCCAGCCTGAGCGCGGAGGGTCTGGCATTCACCTGGAGCGGCGGGAGCACCGGACTATCGCCGTTCGAGATGGGTCAGATGTTGGCCTTGGGAACTCCGCTCTCGGTCAAGTTCCGCCTTCCCCTGCTGCAACGCGGCTACTGCGAGGCGGTCGCGGAGGTCGAGCAACTCGAAGAACGCGCGGATGGAGTCAAGCTCGCCTGCGGGTTCAAGGACATCGATGCGGACACCCTGCGGGCCGTGGTCCAGTACGCTGAGGACATGGAGCTCCTGAAGGGTGAGCTGGGCGAGACGGTCGGCGAAGGCAGTCCGGCGGACTGAGCGACTCCCGGCAAGGCCCCATGGGCCCCCGGTTCAGGTGATCGGCCTGATCGCGGGATCGGTCGGCTCTTGATCCGGCCCAGTCTGGCGGAGCTCGCCCAACATCAAAGCCTCGAAATACTTCGCGATGGTGGGCCAGGCATAGCGTTCCTCGGCCCGCTCGCGTGCTGCCAGTCCCCATCGGCGCCGGCGCTCGGGAGATCCCGTGGCAATCGTCAGGGCCTCCTCCCAGGCGGCCACGTCCTGCTCGTCGATGAGCAGCCCGCAACCATCGTGCTCGACAAACTCCTCCGAGCGTGAACCACGCCCGGCGAGCACGGGCAGGCCACAGGCTAGAGCCCGACGCACGCGCCAACCCGAAACGTCCTCCGCCAGACTTGGGCAGACGAGCAGTGTCGAGGCTGCCAGCAGCCCAGGCAGCTCTTCCTCTCGGGGTGTGCGTAGCCAGCACAGGCGCGCACCGATACCCAGACGGCTGGCCTGTGCCCGCAGGTGGTGGGCTGCAGGTCCCGTGCCCGCCAACACCAAGGTCCACCCTTCCCGTCTTCCAACGGTATGCGCAAAGGCCTCCACCAAGACCTCCAAACCCCGGTCGTGATCGATCCGGCCCAGATGCAGGAGGATGCGTCCGCGGATTCCGTGTTGAGTGGGCAAGGGGCTGGTCAGGTTGGGCCTGTAGTGGCCCAGGTCCACGCCACCGGGCAGAACGTGAATGCGCTCGGGATCAAAGCCCTCTTCCTCAGCCTGGGCGCGTGCCGCCGCGTCCAACGCGATCACCCGGCTCGCGCGGCGACGCACGTAGGAACCCCATAGGCGCTCTCCCAGCCAGCGCACCACACGCTTGAGCCGCCGGCCTCGGTCCGGAAGAGCCTCCTCTACCAGGAAGAGGGGGACGTTGAGCTTGGAAGCACAGCGAGCCGCCCGAGCCGCCGCGGGCGAGAGGGCATCGTAGGCCACGAGCACGTCGGGGACGAATCGGTCGATGCTCACCACGGGCTCACCCTGACCAGAGGTTCCCAGCTCCCCCGAACGGGGGATGGCCCCTGGCGTTGCGCCGAAGCCCCGGACCACGTGCCCACACCCCAAGAGCTCGCGGGCCAGCTCCGGGGCGTGCTGGGGCACCCGGTTCTTGAACCTGAAGGGGTTCACGACGAGGGCTATGCGTAGAGGGCGGTGCAAGGATGGCTCTCAATCGAGGAGAAGGGTCTCAGGATCGACTGGGATTTGGTCGATTCTTGAATCAGGACAACAACGAATCCCCGTGAGTGCGGCCGGAGAGACCAAGGCCACAGTATCGGAAAACATTTCCCGATCAAGATCGACCTCCAAGCCTCTTCCCCAGCGCCTACCCACCCCCGGACACAACAAGCATGCACCAAGCCTACCGCCACCGACCGGACACCGTCTCCAAGGGCCTCTTCATTGATCGCTGGGGGACCCTGTTTGAGCGTCCGCGCAAGGGCTTCCTCAGCAGCTTCGACCGGGTGCGCTTCACCCCGGGGGCCCTGGACGCCATGTTCATGGCTGGCCAGGCCGGCTGGAACCTGTACCTGATCGGTAATGAGGACTCCGTAGCCTTCGGAGACCTCTCCCAGCAGAAGTGGGAGCGGTTTGAGCGAGCCATGCTGGCCCAGCTGCAGAAACAGGGCATCGCCATCACTCGCAACTACGCCTGCCTTGAGAATCCGGCCGGCGAGCCCCCCCACAACACCGAGTCCGTATTCCATCTACCGAACACCGGGGTCTTCCACCATGCCGCCCAAGTAGACGGCATTGACCTGCGTCACAGCTGGGTCATCGGCGACAGCTCCCTGGAACTGGTCGCGGGCTGGCGTGCCAACTGCCACCTGGCCAGCGTACGGACGGGTGAGGCCCTCAAGGACGGGAACTTCCCCGTTGAACCTGAACTCAGCTCCGGCTGCCTCGCAGAAGCCTTGGCGCGCCTGAGCCAAGTGGCCCTCTCCAAGGCCTCGTAGGCACGCAAGCGGGGCGGCTCCTCGCCCCCACACACCCTCAGGTCATGGCCAGCCGCGCGCGCAGAATCGCAGCGCGAGCCTGGTCGCGCTCCGACACGTTCAGGAGCCCATCTTCAGGATCGGCGGCCACAAGGGCCTGTACGTGGCCGCGCTGGACCTGGAGGCCCAGCTCGTTGAGATCCCGCACTCCCGGTCCATCCAACATGCCCAGGTGCAGCCCCAGGCGCAGGTTGGAGAGATGTGCGAGAGCATCTGCAGTGGGAATGGAGCGCGCTGAACGCAACACGGTCTGCGATTTGTGGATGCGGTCACTGAGGGGAACGCCCAGGTGTTCCTTGAGCTCCAAGCGAATCCTGCGTTCGAACTCAATAATCTTGGGGAGCAAGGCCATCAGGTCTCCGATGAGTTGGGACTCGCTTCGGCCCAAAGTGATCTGGTTGCTGATCTGGTAGAAGTCCCCCGCCGCGCGGCTACCCTCGCCCGCCATGCCGCGCACCACGAGGCTGGTTCGTTGCGCCGCGTTGAAGACCTTCTCCAGTTCGCTGCGAACAAGGCCCAGGCCGGGCAGGTGCAACATGACTGAAGCTCGCATCCCCGTCCCCACATTGGTTGGGCAGCCGGTCAGATAACCAAGGTCTGGAGTGTGTGCAAAGGCGACGCGCTCCTCCATGAAGCGATCGAGAATGCGCGCCCGCTGAAGAGCCAGGTCGAGATCCATCCCGGCAGCCATAGCCTGCAGGCGCACGTGGTCCTCCTCGTTCACCATGACTGAACTGGACTCACTTTCCCCAAAGGCCACTGCGCGCCCCGCAGCGTCCGCACCCGAATCGCTGCCTTCGGATTCCTCTGGCATCAGATCGCGACTGATGAGGTTGCGCTCGCACAGAAGCAACCGCACGACGGGGCTGGCCTCAAGCATGGAAACCCAAGACGTGTCCCCATCAATGCGCGCCTCAACAAGAACCTCCTTCAGTCGAGAGGCTATCTGGATGGCACGCTCGGGGGCCAGGCGGGCCACAAACGGCTCGCCCGCCAGATTGCGAGCCAGGCGCACACGGCAGGAAACGACCACATCTGCATCCGGCCCCTCGGTTCGGAGCCACTCCCCCGCCTTGCGCACAAGGGTCTTGGGGTCAAGGGGAGAGTAGGCCATGGAGTTGCTGAGGAGACGAGGGACCGCCCGGAAGTGAACAGTACGCACCGTTTATAGCCCACTTCTTGCGTGGGATGAAGACTGCTGCCATGTTCGGGGTGCATGTTTCCCATAGCCGAACCCCACATGGTGCTGCTGATCCTGGGGGTCAGCATGGTGCTTTTCGTCACCGATAGCCTGCGCTACGACCTAATCGCCGTGGGCGTCGTCCTGGCGCTGACCTTGACCGGCTGTCTGGACGCGGACCAAGCCCTCGAAGGCTTCTCCTCCGAAGCCGTCATCCTGATCGGGGCCATGTACATTTTCGGTCACGCCTTCAATCGCAGTGGTGTCGCAGGCCGGATCGGGGCGCGGTTCCTCACGGGCTCTACGGAGCTTGGGCTCATCCTGCGGTTGACCATTGTGGCCGCCTTGCTCTCATCCGTTCTGTCCAACACAGGAGTGGTGGCGACGCTGATTCCCGTCTGCAGCAGTCTGGCCCAGTCACGCCGCATCCCCATTGGCCGACTGCTGATGCCGCTGGCTTTCGCCAGCCTCCTGGGCGGCCTGGTGACGGTCCTGGGAACCTCCAACAACGTGGCCATCAACGGTGTGCTCAAGGAGCTCGGACATAGACCATTCAGCATGTTCGAGTTCAGCCACCTGGGTCTCATCCTGGCCGGCGTGGGCACTCTCTACTTCCTGGGTCCCGGGCGGTACCTGCTTCCGCGCGCAAAGGTCGACCTGAGCCTGACCGAACGCTACCAGGTCCCCAAGTTCGTCAGTGAGATTCTGGTGGAGCCGTCCAGCGATCTCATCAATCGCAACGTCGCCGACGCCGAGATATTCGAGCGCACCCAGGTCACGGTGCTGGGCATCGTTCGGGCCACGGGTGAGAAGACGGTGCTGGCCCCCGGGCCCTATAACCGGATCCGCGCCGACGACACGCTGATCCTGCAAGGAGCGCCAGAAGACATCGTGCGACTCTCCAAGGAGATGCCCATGAAGGCACGCCCTTCGGTGGAAATGGGCACGACGCGCCTGTATTCCGACGACGTGAGCCTCGTTGAAGCAGTCATTGCGGCCGGCTCTCCCTTTGTGGGCCGCACGCTAATCACCTCGGAGTTCCGTTCGCGCACGGGGCTGAACGTTATCGCCATCTCCAAGCATGGCGAGGTTCAATTGCAGAGCATTCGAGAAACGGCTCTTGAAGTCGGTGACACACTCCTCGTGCAGGGCCACGACCGTGACCTGCAGCGCGCCCGGAGGGGCCGTGGCCTACTGATCGTGGACGAGGTCGACCGGGGCACGGACAGCAGGCGCGGAAACGCCTGTATCGCCATACTCCTCGCTGTCTTGGCGGCGGCGACATTTACCTCCGTCAGCCTGGCGATTCTAGCCCTCTGCGGGGTCGGCGGCCTGCTGGCCGTGCGCGCAGTACGAGCCGAGAACCTCTATCGCGTGATCGATTGGCAGGTGCTGGTCCTGATCGGGGGCATGCTCGCCCTGGGAACGGCCTTCGATAAGTGGAAACTCTCCGACAGCCTGGCTGCTTGGATCATTGGGTTGGGTGAAAACGGCCTGAGCGCACATGCTGTTCTGATCATCTTGTTGGTCTGCACGACGCTCCTGACCCAAGTCCTCAACCACGTGACCACCGCCGTACTGATGACCAACGTGGCCCTGGAATTGGCGGCCGCTCTGAACGTGGCGGAGCGCCCATTCCTGATGGCGGTTGTCACGGGCTCAAGCTTGGCGTTCTTGTCCCCGGTCGCCCACCAGGCCAACGCCATGGTGATGGGGCCCGGCGGCTACCGCTACCGGGACTACATTCGAGCCGGTGCGCCCCTAGCCCTGATCACACTGACCGTCGCAGCCTGGCTGATCCCCGTATTCTGGCCCTTCTAGGCCTAGGCATCCGTCATGGGATCATCCCGGTGATGGAGAGAGGCCCATCCCACACTCCCGCGCATCGCACGCTGGAGAATCTGGATCCGGTCGCGCAGCGAGGTGCACAGTAGGTCCAGCTCTCCGGTCAAGCCGGCAGCCGTTCCCTTCCGCCGGGGCGTATCGGCAGGGGCACCGGATTTCGCTCTCGCAACACCCGCCTGATGAGCCGTCCAAGCCTCGCGCAGCTCGGCCTGGGCACACTCGCTGCGAGCCCTCTCCCCTTTCAATGCCTCAACCTCCACATCAAACTGTCGCGGGGATTGGCACCAGGCGCCCATGAGGGCGATTGAAGTGAATTGGGGCGCGTGTGTTTCATTGCTTGGGGTTCTTATTGAATTCATGATTGTCGCCTTGATGAGACTCGATCCGTTGTTTTCGGCTTCTGATCAATGGAAGTAGACCGAGACCGCGTCCGAGAAATTGGAGGTCGGGGTCGGGTTCTTGTCCCGGAACCACGTGGTGAAGTGCCACGTTTCTCCGGGCATGGCCGCCACGGGGGGAGAGAGCGGCAGTGCAAGTGTGTTGACGGCGATCGAGAATGAACCCGAGGATCCGCTGTACTGCACCTGGCTGGAGAAGCGCCCGATCTTGCCACCCAGGCAGAGATTGCCCTGACTACCACCGGGTCCCGGAATGAAGCCCTGGGTCTGGCTGACGAGGAAGTAACCGAACTGATTGAGGGGCAATTGACTGGCGGTCAAGGTCAGTGGATTGCCTCCCGCGTAGAACACCCCCTGAGCGGAGATGCTTGCAGGCAGGCCACTTGAGTTCGACACGGCGGGTCCGCAGTAGTTGGTTCCTCCAACCGTGATGGTCCCATGCTGCAAGTTGGCCCAGTCGCTCTGACCATTGCGCACGATGACGATGGCAACAGGGGGACTGCCGATGTTGGCCACGAACTGCAGGGGGTAGCTCGTTCCAGGGGTGGCATTGGAGGGAATCTGAACGTCAATCACGTGCAGCTCGAAGTCACTGCCGCCAGACAGGGTCTCCATCCCCTGGAAGTCGATCACCACCCCCGCAGTGACGCCCAGACCCGGGTACACGTTGAGAGATCCGAAGTCCGGCCCGGCTCCACCATTGAAGGCCGCTGTGGTGGATCCGTTGTAGGCCGCGACGATCGTCAGAGGGCTGGGAGCTCGAACCCCGAATGACCAGCCTTGGACGGGGCCCCCGCTGTTGTCGAACAGGATGGGAACGCTGACTACGTCGCCGGGCTGGGCCACGAGGTTGGGCGCTTTGAGCGCGCAGTCCTGGGCACCCGCAGGGAGGCTCAGGGACAAGGAGAGGACGCAGAGACAGGAAATCGGGGCGAATCGTAATGAAGACAGCATGGGAGCCTCCTAGGGCTGGGTGATGAGCCGATTGGCTTCTGTCACCCCAAGACCTGAATGCCGCGCGGCTTCTGGACCCTCTTCGTATTTATTTGAAATCGAAGTCGCAGGGCGCATGCAGTGGCCCTCAGGGGGGGGGGGGACTGAGAGCCCTCCAGGCCGACGGGCTCGGCATACAAGGCGCCCGAGGGGGGTGTCCCCCCCATCGGGCGTGCCGCTGCGGATTACCGTAGGAAGGACCTGACGACCCGTCCGTGAGCAGACCTCAGCCGTCCAGCCAGTAACCCACCAGGTTGTACTCGCAGAGGTAGGGCCGCTTGGTATCCCGGTTCGCCAGGATGACCTCACTGCCGGGCTGAAAAACCAAGCCCAGCCCCGATGAGCGGAACGGCCCGGGTTGGAAGGACCATCGTCCGATCTGGGTGTCCTGGAAGGGATCATGGAACTCCAAGTCGCCACCCGTACCACAGAAGGAGTGCTTGACCATGGCGTTCTGCATTGGTGTGTTCTCAACCAGATCGAATTTGCTGATGAACTGCTCATTGTTGGGCCCCTGCCAAAAGCCGTAGGCCTCGAAATTGGTGACCACCAGGAACCTGTCACTCGGAACGGTCAGCATGACGTGCCGGCCATTGGAGTCGAACGGGACTTTGCCCATCGATGCAACCGCGGAACTGTCCACGTTCACCATATCCGCCGCGCAGGGCGGCCAGAGGCCTGGGGAGGAGGTTGGCGGGGCACCCTCTGCGGAGTTGGAGGGAAGGAGAATGGCCATGACACCAATGAGGGAGGCACAGGCAAGGATCGAGATGGAGTTCTTCATGGGACAGTTCAAGGTTGGAGAATCACGGACAAGCCGCGTGCTGGCAAATCGCGCGGTCACTTCCAGAGAACCGAGCGCTCCAATCGTTCTTGATGTTTCGCGAATTTATCGGCCTGCTCCAAGCCCTCCGTAAGGAACCGTCGACGAAGATCGCCCCGGGCTACTCCCTGACGGCTCCAGCAATCACCCCCAACTGCTCCTCGGACGCCTCCTTGAGGCGCATGGCGTCCTCCTCCGAGAGGGTCTCGGGGGCCCACCTGGAGCGCAGCACCAGGGTCACGAAATCGTTCTCGGCCAGGGCGGAACAAGCCGCGAGGGCAGCCTCTCCCTCGCCAAGGCGATGCAACCCGAGTGCAACGAGGCGCGCCGAAACAGCACCAGGGCCCTCGATGCCCTGCAGCCACTCCACCAGTTCCAGGGCAACTCGATGGCCATCAGCGCCAAGATCCGCATCCAGCAGGGAGCGAGTGGCACCCGCCCGCATGAGCGCGAGGGTCTCCCGCAACTCAATATCCCCGTCCAAGCGCTCGGCCGGGTCGCCGAAGGGGGGAGCCGACCCGGACTTGATCTCGCACCGCTTGAAGACGACCGACATGGCCATCGAATCATCTCCGGCCTGCAGCGCCCTATCGATGCACTCCCCGGCAAGCCGCTCACAAGCCGCAACCGAGTGCGCAGGCCCCCCACCGGTGTCAGCCATCACGGAGAAACACAGAGCGAGCCAGCGCCAGGCCTGGGGATGATCGGGGTCCTGCTGGCTCGCCGTGTCGAGGTACTCCTGCGCCTGCCCCAGGTGTAACCGCATCCCCTCCGGATCGTGGCCGGCCACCCTCAAGTGACTGCGGCCCGCGGCGAGACGGCGGCGGGGATCGAGGGGGAAATGCCCCACCAGTTGATCGTGCGCCCGCGCGCTTGCCATGGCGTAGTCCAGGGCGATGGCCTCTCCAGCACGGGAGCGGGCCTCACGCTCGAACCCACCGGCCAAGTAGTGTTCCCAGTTCGCATCCAGAGGCTTGCCGTAGGCCCGCTCCCGTAGGTCCGACTCGAGGGCCAGGACCTCTTCGTCCGGCAGCGCCAGCTCAGGTGGAAGGAAGAAAGAGAGCCACAAGGACATGAAGCGCGCATCCTGGAATTCCGCATCCCGCGCCAAGGCTGCCCGGCAGTCTTCCAGCGCGCTCTGGTAGAGGGGCAACGTGGCTTCCCCCGAACTACCCAGAGCGGAGATACGCAACATGGCCAGACTGGCGCGATAGTAGTAGAGCTGGCCGTCGGGCCCCCAGTTCTCGAGCATCCGATCGATCAAGCGTGCCAGCTCCAGGGAGGCATCGGACTCCTCTCCTTCCGGGCCGCCCCTGGCAGCCTTCAGAGCCATGATGCGTGCCCCGATCACCATCACGTCGATGGTGTAGTCGTCGCCGTGAATCTCCCGCGCGCTCTCCAAGTCTTCCAAGGCGGCATGCACGTCCCCATACCGATCGTCACCCGCCTTGATGAGCTGGAGGCGCATCTGGGCCCGGTTCGCCAGCAGACGGTAGTCATCCGGGGCGGCCTCAAGGGCCGCGGCATTGGCCAGCCAGGCGCGATCCAAGGTCGCGGAGCCATCCTCCCCCAACATCATCTCGGCGAAATACAGGTGAAGCGCAAGCATGGCCAGGCTCGGATCGTGCTCAGGGTCATCACTGAGCCCACGCGTAATCTCCATCGCATCCAGTACGTCTTGACGGCCATCCTCACCCAGGCGAATCGCGCGTTGAGCGCGCTCGCGGTGACAGGTTGCCAAGGCCCGCAGTGCAACCACGTGCTGCGGACGCTTGGCGAGCAGGTGCCGCAAGGCCGCGAAGGCACTCTCGACGTCATTCTCCTGGCAGTGCGAAAACGCCAGTACAAGGTTGGCCTCGACGGGTAGGTCGGCGTGGGCGCTCACGGTACTGATCAGCCGCGCTGCCTCTGAGTAATCCCCCCGAGCGTAGGCCTCGAAGCCCGCGCACAGATCCTCTACCCATTTCAATCCGCCCACCTGCTCCCACACACGAGCGCGCCGAGCCTCCTGCAAGGCTCCCCCTACAGCGTCCAGTTCGAGGCGCATGGCCTCGATCTCCCTGGGTTGAAGGAGTTGGACCGGGGTACGAACCCGCTCCATGGTGATCCCCTGGTCCGCGCCCGGCCACTCCGCCAATTCCGTGTAGCGACGCAGGTGCACCCAGGACTGGACGAGGTGGGGAAAGGGATTGTCCGGGTAGCTCCGTCGGGCCTCGGCCAGCCGATCTTCGACGCCAGCCTCTCCCACAAGCCAACCGATCCAACAGCGGTAGGCTTCACCCACACCGCTCGTATCGCCGGCTTGGGCGATCAACGAGTCCGCGCTCGTCAGCAGGGATGACCGGTCATCGAGCTCCAGATCTGTGTAGCGCAGAGTTTCTGCTTCCAGGAGCAGGGGTTCCAAGCTGGCCTGCAATTGATGGTAGGCACCCTGAATGCTGGTAGCGTGCTGCAGGCGCCGGTTGCGTTCGCCGATTTCAAAACCCCACCACAGCGCCAAGCTCATCAACGCCAGCCCTACGAACAAGCTGATCGCGCGTCCCGGACGCTGGCGCACACCAAAGGCCATGCGGGCCAGAATCCCCGGACCCCCGAAAGCCACGCTCTCCCCTGCCAGGATGCGCTCTAGGTCCTCCGCCAGGGCGTCTCCTTGAGGGTAGCGCCAGATCGCCTCGGCCTGGGTGCAGCGCTGGATGACCAGGCGCATGGCCTGGCTGGATTCGACGCCATCCGTGCCGCCGGACTCCTCCATCAACTCCGCTAGAATGACTCCCAACGCAAAGACGTCGGCGCGAGCGTCGACCGCGTCCATCTCGCCGCGCTCCTGCTCCGGAGCCATGTACATCGGCGTGCCCAGTAGAGCCCCCTCGACGGTGATGCGTTCGTCCTCTATGGCGCGTGCCAGGCCGAAGTCCACGACTGTCGGTTCACCGTCCGCGCCCACGAGAATGTTCGCGGGCTTCAGATCCCGATGCAGAACACCGTGCTGGTGGGCGTAGCCAATGGCTCGGGCCACCTTGGCCATGACCTCCAAGCGCTGGACGGGGTCCTTGCCTTCGGCCCAGACATCCAGGTTCTGACCCTCCACGAGGTCCATGGCGATGAAGTGGATGTGCCCTTCCACTCCGACGTCGTGTACTCCAACAATGTGCTTGTGGCCCAGGCGCGCGGCCGTAGAGGCTTCACGGTGAAAACGCTCGATGCGTGCTCGCGTCGTGGCAGGTGTCTCGGGCAGGACCTTCAGGGCCACGTGCTTGAGAAGATCCTGATGGATGGCCCGATAGACCCTGCCCCAAGCCCCCTCTCCGATGACCTCAATGAGCAGATAGCGCCCGACGCTCCTACCACCCAGGGCCTCCACGTCACCCTGGTGGCGAAACACGCGCAAGACGTCACTGACGTCCAGTACACCCTCGTCCTCCAGGACCTTCCAAACGCGGTTGGCCTGGCCCTCGCCACAGTCCTTGAGAACGCGCTCGGCCAGCGTCGGATCGACCAGGTCGAGCTCAACGGCCGCACGCACAAACCCCTCGTCCGTCATGGGCGGCGGGGTACCAGCGTCCATGCCCACGTCGCGCAGGAACATGGCGCCCAGGTAGTCGTGGAAATTCTCCTCGTCGTGGGAACTCATTCGCCAAACACCTCACGGATCTCTTGGACCAACTCACTCTCAGTGGAGATGCCGTCTCGCAATCTGTCCAGCACCTGCTTGCGAAACCGCACGCGCATGTCGGCGAGTTGGTTCTTCACCTCGTGCGACCCGAGGCTGAATTGCTCTTGGAGCTTGGTATAGCTGACCCGCTCCCCGGCCTGTTCGCCGCTATAGAAGGAATGGAACAGGTCGAACTGCGGCAAGCGTCCACGGCGTTCGCAGCTCTCGCGCAAATCCTCAAGGGCATCGCGAACTATCGCCCGCATCAACTCCTTCTCAAAAACCCTGTCAGGAGTCTCTTCTCCACTGGGAGGTTCAGATTCGATTGCCTTCAATTCTTCCATTGGAATGACGGCCCGGCCTCCACCTCGAGCCTGAGAGTTGGCCGCGCGACGAGAGTTGAGGACGAAGTTGCGCAGGGTGGCCTTGACGTAGGCCCTGAACGAACCCCGATCGGGGGAGACGCCCTCGAGGACCGTGCCCTCGAGGAGCTTGGAGAAGTAATCCTGCGTCAGATCCGCGGCCTCCCAGTGGGGTGCACTCCAGTCCCGCCTCAACTGCCAATAGACCGGCCGCCAGTAGATGCTGATCAGCCGCTGCAGGGCATCCTTGCGCGCCGCTTGCTCTGCACCCTGGGCACCGCGAATGATCGTCCACGCCGTCGCCGGAAAGTTTCGCCGCGTCGAGTCCTCGGAGGGATTCATCCTTTGCACTGGGAGTCGGTCGGGGGAGTGTGGGAAGGCCTGGGAGGGAAGACCCGTTAGATCCTAGCCGCTGAAGGCAGAACCGATGCGTGGCATCACCTCGTCGACGGGGGACCCAGGCAGGCGAGCCCGGCAGCGGAACTGGCCGCCCGGGGCGCATCGAGGCGCGCGGCTGCGCCTTGGGCCAGTCTGCGCCTTCCTGGCCCCTAGCGGGCCTCTTCGGAACCACCCGATTCCCCACCCCGTGGCGGAAGATAGGGCTTGCCCTGCCGGCCGCGCAGCACACGCCTGAGGTTGTCGGCCCGATTGCGCAGAGAGCCGCGCAGAAAGTCCAGGTCCGCATTGAGGACGGCGGCATCCGCGACTCTCGCCTCCAAGGCCCCTTGCAACTCCACCTGGTGGGATTGCAGCGCAGCTTGTTCTTCCATCAACTCCTGGCGACAAGCGACGTGTGCCTCCAACTGCTCTCGGAGTTCTTTTTCCATCGCCTCGGCAGCCATACGCTGCCCCGCCAGAAGCTGGTTGGAAGCAACCAGGTCCTCTTCACGCTGAGCAAGGGCATTCCGCTGTCCATCCAGGTCAGCGCACAGGACGGCCTGAGCCTCCTCCTGGCGGTTCCGGTCATTCTCCAGCTCTTTGAGGCTGGTGCGATGACCGTCCAGATCGGCATTCAGATCGACAAGGCGGCTCTTGTGCCCTGCCAAGTCCTCCTCCAAGTCCCCAATCACCCCCCTCAGACGTTCGAACTCGGGAGCCCAAACGTCTCGCTCACTATCGAGGGCAAGCAGCTCGCGTGCCAGGGCCAGCACCGACCGGGTGGCCGCTGGATTCGCTACGGGGTCGCGGTCCAAGGCCACCTGCTTGGGCAGAGGGGCTTCGCCCTTGGCCCCCACCAGGGCATGACGATACATGTCGCCGCCGTGATCTGACGAGTAGAGGGTCTCGTTGTAGAAGCGGAAGAAACGCTTGGCCACAGGTCGCAAGCAGGGGTCGGCATCGAGGTAGAGTTCCAAGCACATCAAGCCAAGCCAGCGGTCCAGGCTCCCCTGGCCAACGCACGCGGTCCTCAGACCGTGCTTGTGGAGAGTGCGCTCCACTTCCCCAAGGCTTGGCAAGCCGTGGCTGCGATGTTCGTTCAGGTACCGGTGCTCGGTCTTCAGCTTTTCGCGCAGGAAGTCCACGAGACGCTCCTCAGCCTCGTTGACCCGCTTGGCCGCATACGGCCCGATCAACACCACCCAGCGCGAGGCCACCCGCGCACATTCGTCCACGAATGCCGTGCGACGGGCGGGAGGGACATGCTCCAGGGTGTCGAACCCCGCTACCACATCGAAGCTCCCGTCCTGGAAAGGCAGGCGTGAGCCGTCTCCCAGAACCAAGCCCGGCTCGTCACTCATTTCAAGGTCCACCGCCGTGACGTCATCTTGAGGCAGGAACTGCCGCAACAGGGCCGTCCGTCCGCCGACGTCCAGGATGGAGAGCTTGCGCCCCTTGGGTCGCACCTCCTTCAGAATGTCCGCCACCAGCCGGTAGCGTTGGTACTGATCGAAGGGCAGTTCGAGCAGGTCCGCGTTCATGAGTCGGACTCGCTGTGCAGGTGAGTCCCATCCGCGGCCGTGCGTTCGACACTCCAGCGGGTGGGGAGGAAGAGCATCCCGTGTTGAGTGGGCGAAGCGTCGACGACCTCAAAGGTCACGGCGTGTTCGCGATGATCGATGGCCGTGGGGGCCGCCTTGCCATGCTCGTAGAGGAAGGTAGTCAGGTAGTACTCCCCCTGAAGGAGCGGCAGGGAGTCGAACGCCATCTCCACAATGCCGGTCTCGCCAGCGCCAACGGGGCCAAGTTCGATGGGCGTCTGCCGCCAACCGTGGTTGGAACCATTAATGTAGGTGCCATCGGACCGGTATAGGCCAATGCCGAATACCGGCTGCAGGCAGTCCTTGCGAGCCTCGTAGTGGATCCGGACCTTGAAGGGCTCCCCGGGGCTGAAGACGTGGGTCGCCTCCGTCCCTCGGCCAACCAACTCCACAAGGCCTGTCTCTATCTCGCCGGTACCCCAGCGTGGATAGGTACTGCCCTCGCGGTTGTAGCTGGAGAGACGCTCGTTGCCGCGGGCGTGGGCGCGCTTGAGATACGCATCCGCCACGTCCTCTGCGCTGCCCTGCTCCAAGACTTCGCCCTGAGCCATCAGGACCACGTGCTGGCACATGGACTTGATCGAGCCCATGTCGTGGGAGACGAAGACCGTGGTCTTACCCTGCTCGCGGAATTCGTTCAGGCGGTTGATGCACTTGCCCTTGAAGTGCTCGTCCCCCACCGACAGGGCCTCGTCAATCAGCAAGATGTCCGGATCAACGCTGGAGGCGACGGCAAATCCAAGGCGCACGTACATGCCCGAGGAGTAGGTCTTGACGGGTCGCTCGATGAATTCACCCAGTTCCGAGAACTGAACGATGGACTCGTAGCGCTCCTCAATCTCCGCCTGCCCCATGCCCAGGATGGAGCAGTTGAGGAAGATGTTCTCGCGGCCGCTGAACTCGGGGTGGAAGCCCGCGCCCAACTCCAGCAGGGACGCCACACGGCCCTGGACCTGGACCTGGCCGGTGGTCGGCGTCGTGATCCCGGTCAGCAGCTTCAGCAGGGTGCTCTTGCCCGCGCCGTTCTCGCCGATGATGCCCACGGTGGAACCATGGGGCACGTCGAGGTACACGTCCCGCACGGCCCAGAACTCCCGATAGCGAGGGCCGCCGAAGAAGGCGTCCTTCAACCGGTCGATGGGCTTGTCGTAGAGCTGATAGGCCTTGCCCAGCCCGCGCGCCTGAATGGCGACGGTGCTGTCGGGCTGAAGGGCTCCTGATTGCGGGACGGGATTCACAGCAGGTCGGGGAACTTGGATTTGTGGGACATGAAGAATCGACCGCCGAGGATGAAGACTCCCGCCGCGACCAGGGCCAGGCGTAGGAGCAGCAAGGGGTCGGGCCACAACCCGAAGAGCAGCACCGAGCGATAGCACTCGATCAGCCAGTGCATGGGGTTGATCTGCAGCATCCAACCGAAGCCCTTATTCTCCACCATGAAGCCGGGATAGAAGATGGGCGTGGCGAACATCCAGACCGTGGTGCCGACACCCACGAGGTGGAAGGTGTCGCGCAGGAACAGGTTCAGCGTGGAAAGGATGTAGCCCAGGCCCACCGTGAAGAAGGCCTGCAGGCAGAACAGCAGAGGCAGGGCGAGAAGCGGCAGCCCCAGGGTCAACGGATGATAGGAGCTGTCCGCCGGCGCGTACTGGGGGTGGACAAGCCCCTGGACCGACTCAGGCACGAGGGTCGGGGCGGGAGGCGCGTCCTTCAGGGTCCACTCCCAGCGACTCGCGGCCCAGCCCTCGCCCTCGGCGGGAACGTACAGCTCGGCGCCTTCCGGCGGCCCCAGCTCAATGATGATGGTCTCATCCTCCTCCTGCAGCTCGTCACGGAGAGGGGTGATCACTATCGAGACGGTGTTGTCCCCGCTGAGGATGACCGCTTCGTCCACGGTGAGGAGGTAGTCCTCGCCGCGGGTCGCGCTGCCCGAAACACGGAGCGGAATGATCACGTCACGCCACATCCCCCGCGTCAGTTGCAGGCGCACCCGGTAGGGAACGTGGTTCTCGGCAATCGGGGTCTCATCCACGACCCACGCCCCTGCTTCCGCGTGGCCCGGCACGTTGATGAAGGTCTTGGAAGGCATCACGAAAGCGAAGACCGCCACACAGCCAAGCACCACCGGCAAGCCGATGGTCATGTTGATCATGCTCGAGGTGGTCAGGTACCAGGGCAGGATCTCCGCCGGAAAAACAACCTTCTTGATCAGGTTGGCATTGTCCACCAGGCAGTTTGTGGTACGCGAGAGGGTCTCCGCGAAGGAAGCCCAGACGACGATTCCCGCCAGCATGATCAGCGCCACCTCGTAGGCCCCCTGACGATCAGACCAACGGGCGTTGAGCACCAGGCGGAATACAAACATGTACACGCCCAGGTTCACGATCGGGAAGATCACCGACCAGAAGAATCCCATGGCGGACCCCACGTAGCGCGCCTTCAGGTCCCGCACGACAAAATCGCGCAGGAGCCCGCGGTGCTGCAGAAGGGATCGTGTCAGGCCAGTCACAAGGAGTACTAGAGGGTTCTCATTCCCAGTGCAGAGAGAACAAAGTCCGCACCATGCCGCGCCGTCTTGTTGGCAACGTCGAGGATGGGATTGATTTCAGTGAGCTCCAAACCCAGCAGAGAATTCGTCTCTGCGGCCAACTCCATCACAGTGTGAGCCTCGCGCAGGGTCAAGCCTCCGGGCACAGGCGTCCCCACGCCCGGCGCCACTTCTGGATCCGTTCCGTCCATGTCAAAGGACAGGTGGAAGCCCGCGGTCCCCTGGGTCGCCCGCGCCAAGGCCTGCTTCATGACGTCGTGAATCCCGTGGCTGTCGATGTCCTTCATCGTGAAACAGGCCACGCCCATCTCCCGGATCAGCCGACGCTCGCCGCCATCCAGGGAGCGCACACCCACGATGGCCACGTTCTCGAAGTCCACCATGGGGAATCGCTCCCCCAGGCGCGTCAAGGCATCTGGGCCGCGCCCGAGAATCGAAGCCAAGGGCATCCCGTGGATGTTCCCGGACTCCGTCGTCTCGGGGGTATTCATGTCGCCGTGCGCGTCGAACCAGATCAGGCCGATTTTCTCCCCGCGGCGGTGATGATGGGTCGAGAGCCCCGCAAGTGTTCCACAGGCGATGGAGTGATCCCCCCCCACCACTAGGGGAAACTTCTCCTGCTCGAGTACCTGCAGGATCTTGTCCCGGAGGCAAGCACAGCAATCGGCAATCTCATCCAGGAAGCGGGCCTTGGGGTCGACGGCCTTGCTGTCTTCTGGAGTCCGAACGGGGACGTTACCCCAATCCTCGAATTCAAATCCGAGGGCGGACACGGCCGGCCCCAGGTCGGCGATACGCACGGCGCTAGGGCCCATGTCGACCCCTCGCCGCCCGCCACCCAGGTCCATGGGGACGCCCAAGAATACGATGTGCTTGTGCTTCAAGTGGTCTTCATCCTCACTGTCATTGAATCTCCGGGACCAGCGCCCAGTGCTTGCGCCGCGCTGCCATCGCGCTTGGCCACCTCGATGTGTCCGTAGGAATCTAACAGGGCAAGCAGCTCACCCGAGCCAACATCCCCGTAGGTCTTGGCCCCGGGTACGAGATGCCCCGCCACATCCACCTCCCACAGGCCTGGGTTGGCCTCCTCCGGCCCAGGGCAGAAGCCGCTGATCAGGTTGCCGTAGTGGTCCACCAACAGGACTTCCGTTTCCACCCTGCCGTCGGGGCATTGAACAGACTCGGGAAACTTGATCCCCCCCACTCCCTCCACGGCCGCCCCGCCGAGGATAGGGAGTGTGCCGGCCGCCAACCGAGCCGCGATCGGGGCAAAGACATCACGCCCGTGGAACGTGTGGCTCGGTTCGGCCAGATCCTCTCTCTCCAGATCGAGTGGCCACAAGAGGGTCGTGCTCGGCAGAAAAGCCTGGAGCAGCCCGTTGTCGGGGGCCAGGAACGCGTGCCCCTCATGGATGGCGAGGAGAATCTGGCGATCTCCTCCTACGCCCGGATCCACAACGGCTAAGTGAACGCTACCCGGGGGAAACCAGCTCCAACTCCTGGACAGAAACCATGCCGCTGAACGTACGTCCTGGGGGGCGACGGCGTGGGTCAGGTCCACAAGCTTGGCCGAGACGTTCTCTCCCAGGATGACCCCCTTCATGATGCCCACGTAAGGATCCATCAGACCGAAGTCCGTCGTCAGCGTGACGATCCCGCTGGGGGACCAATCCGGGGTAGTCGCGGGTCCTGAGTCCATGGCCTCTAGTGGGTACGCGTTGTCAGCGCACCCAAGAGAGCCCCTTGAAGCGCCGGACGCTCGGCCCCGGCAGCGGCCCCCAAGACTTGGCGAAGCACGTCTATCGCCTCCAGCCCGCCCCACTCTCCGATGGCAAAACCCACACGGCGCATGTCGGCGGAGCGTGCGGCCGGCGGCGGCTTGGACACCCAGTGCATGAGCAGGTCCACGCCTCGGTATTCCACCACCAACGCCGCTGCCAAGACGCTGCGGTGCCAGGGTCCATTCCACACCGCGGCCTGCAGAATCGGGTCAACCCGCGCGTGGCCATTCTCAATCAGGGTGCGGGCAAGAAGGATGTTCCCCTCTCGATTCTCGTCCAGCGGAAATTCACGCGCAAGGAACTCGAGGTCCGCGGCTCCGGGTAGGTGAGCGATTCCACGCAAGAGCCGGCTTGCGGTACTCGATCCGCGATCGGCCTCCCCGTAGGCCGCTCGCAAACCGGCGCCGGTTCCGCTCCACCGATCTTTGCTGCGATCCCAGCTGGGGCCTAGGTAGAGGGCTGTTTGCTCATCCGTCATGACGACCCACTCACCAGTAGATCCGTCCCACGGAGAACCATGGCCCGAGCGAGCGAGCAGGGCTTGTATTTCAGCCTGCACGGTGCCCCGTGCCTCGCGGGCGACGCGGAGGAGGAACTTGACGATGGCCTCTGAGCGATAGCCTCTTTCCAATGCGTCGAGGACTATCGTGCGATCGAACTCGCTGTAGGCCCCAACCCTATCGGCTAGAATCTCGGTCATCGGCTCACCCGCAGACACATCTCCGAGTCGCAGGCGTGCTACCCAGCTGGCTGCAGCCACCTGCATCCCCGAGTTCCTCCCGGGGAGGGTCTCCCCAGAGAGCTCGCGTAGGTCCAGCAGGTAGCCCGTCAGACTCAATCGCCCAACGGCCTCTGCCGCGCGCACGCGCAGTTCACGCCTAGGGCTCTTGAAGGCTGCACGCAGCTTCTCATCCAGCTCGGGCTGGCGGTGCACCAGCTGGGCCGCCGCCGTGGGTGCCAGAGATCTGAGGCCCAGGGCCCTTGTGAGGGTCTCGGGCATGCTGGACGCCCAACCGGATTCTACGGCCCCATCAACCAACTGAGCCCAGCCCGCCTCGCGGGTTGGACCACCCAGGCCGCTTGCGATCATACGCTCGACTTCAAGGGGAAGTGCCATCGCCGCTGCACGCCAGCGCAGGGTACGACCGGGCTCGATGACGATCTCCATGAGATGATCCTTGATCCCAGCCCGCGAGATCTCGGCGGCAGCCATCAGGACAACCTCGTCCAAGAAGGACTCGTCCTGCTTGAGCTCTTCGATCCGTTGCTGGGACCAGGGTCGCCCATTCAGGGTTCCAAAACGCTTGGCGGACTCATAGCGCAAGCTAAGGAGCATGCTGGCCGATTCGAAGTCAGAGGGCTGGCTGGGAGAGCGGACGAAACTCAATGCCTGCTGCGCACGCACGGCGAGAGGCTGAGATGGGTCAGCGGCCATGCGTCCCAACTGAGTCTCGGCGCTCACAAGGCGACTGCGCGCCAAAGCCAGCAGGGCATCATTGACTATAGTGGGATCGGGATCCTCTAAGAGTTCAATCAGTAGCTCCACACCATTGTTGAGCGAGTCGCCTAATTCGCCCAATGCCAAAACGGCCGCGCGACGCTCGATTCCCGGTCCCTCTCGGGCTTCCATTTTCAGGGTCGGGCGAAATGCGACCGACTGCACCGAGCCCAAGGCAAAGTAAGCACAGGCGCGTGAGACGCCTACGGTCCTCGGGTCACTCGTTGCCGTGCGGGCCGCCTGGCGTGTGCGCTCGGTAAAACCCACCGTCTCGTCCCGCCGAACCAGCTTAATCCACTCGCGCTGTGCAAGCTTCCGGGCTACCTCAGCCTGCTCGGCCTCCGCGGGATCCTGCTCGACTTCGTCGGGCTTGACCTGATCCTGGCCGGCCTGCTCTGCCTCTTCGGCATCAGCCTCAGGCTCTCCTTCCGGGTCCTCAACCGGGTCCTCAACCGGGTCCTCAACCGGGTCCTGTACCGGGTCCTGTACCGGGTCCTCGACCGGGTCCTGTATCGGATCCTGTACCGGGTTCACGACCGGCAGGTCGGCAACTTCGGGGTCCTGGTTGGGATCCCATCCAAGGGAGAGCAGGCACAGGGCCAGCAGTGTGGGAACTTGCAGCATGGAATGGTGGAGGAGGCACGGGGCGGGGAACTATCCCTACGTATCGGCAAAGGTGGGCAGCCACCCGGAGCCCGGCGTAGCCTATCTACACCAAATGTCGGCCGCCTCAAGGGGCTTCTTGCCCCCAAGGGGCAAGCAATTGGCCTCCAGGGGTGCTACCGGGGGTGTTGGAGCAACTTTCGTGGTCCGAGGGCCCCCCTGCCTGCCCCCCCTCGCTAACCCTCTAGGCCTCGGGCTCTCCCAGTAGGGCCATCAGTTCGTCCCGCTTCTCATCCCGCAGGGCCGCGCTGGAGGCCTCCAAGTTGAGGCGCAACAGGGGCTCGGTGTTGGATTCACGTACGTTGAACCACCACCAGGAGTCGTCCTCCAGGCCCCCGAACTCCACGGTGATGCCATCCAGCTCATCCTGCTTGCCTTGCCCGTAAGTGGCCTTCAATTCGGCGATGGCCGCCGCCTTGTCCTGCACCCGGAAGTTCACCTCTCCTGTGGAGTGAAAGCGCCTCAGGTCCGCGACCAGATCCGCAAGGGTATTGGAAGCGTTGGTCTGGCGGCCCAGCAAATTGATGGCCGACACCATGGCGATCACACCCGAGTCACAGACGAAGTTGTCCTTGAAGTAGAAGTGCCCCGAGAGCTCGCCGGCGAAGAGGGCTCCACGCTCACGCATAGTGGCCTTGATGAACGAGTGGCCGACCCGATCCCGAATGGGTTCTCCCCCACACTCTTCGATCACCTGCTTGACGACCCAAGAGGAGCGCAGGTCATAGACCACTGGCGCTCCGGGTGAACGCGTCAGGAAGTCGCGTGCCAACAGCGCAGTCATGAGATCCGCGGGAACGGTCTGTCCACGGTTGTCAACGAAGCAGCAACGGTCCGCGTCGCCGTCGAAGCACACACCGAAGTCCAGCCCCTCGCGCTGAACAAGCTCACGCACGGGATCGAGGTTCTCTTCCTTGAGAGGGTTGGCCTCGTGGTTGGGGAAGGTCCCATCGGGCTCAAGGAAGAGCGTCTGGGCCTCGACCTTTTCAAGAGCGGGCAGGATCAGGGGCAGCGTGTGCCCCGCCATCCCGTTCGATACGTCGATCCCGATACGGAGCGGACGCTCCAGATCGAAGAAACTGCAGACGTGATCACGATAGGCGCGCAGGAGATCCACCGTCTCCAACTGGCCACGCGTCTCGCCGGCTCCCGGATAGTCCTCTGCACACATGGCCTCCAGGTCCGCGATGCCGTTGGCACGACTGATGGGCCGCGCCCCCGCCGAGCACAGTTTCATGCCGTTGTACTGCCCGGGGTTATGACTGGCCGTGACGCACAGGCCTCCATCCACGTCCTGTGAGCCTATGGCAAAGTAGGTCATGGGCGTGGAGGCTAGGCCTATGTCGAGGACGTCCGATCCCGCGTCCCGCATGCCCTCGATCACGGCGTCCGCCACCTCCGGGGAGTGCACGCGCATGTCACGCCCGACTAGGAGGCGCTGGCCGCCAATCAGGCGTGCGAAGGCATGCCCGATCTTGCGCGCCAGCTCGGCGTCCAGTTCCTCCGGAAAGAGACCGCGGATGTCGTAGGCCTTGAAGATGCCCATGGATAATTCGGCTGTGCGGGCCTCGGCCCGGGGAGAGAGGGTATGGCGCGAGCAGTCTTGCGCCGCGCCAGCGCAGTCTAACCCAGGAACGGCAGCGAGCGAACCCGAGCGCGCCAGACGGGGAGGTTATTGAAGAAGATCGCCGGCAGAGGTCAGAAGATGATCCACGTCTTCGGGGCCCACCCCGAGGTGGGTAACGAAGCGCAGGTTGTGCCCCATGGGCATGACCCCCACGCCGCGCTCGGCCAGGGCCTCCGCCAGCTGAGGGGCGCTCCAACCTTCACTCTCCACGCCCACCATGACAATGTTGGTGTCCACGCTGGCGGGATCGGTGCTCAGGCCTTCGAGCTCGCCTAGGCGCTCGGCCAGCTGCTGTGCCAGATCGTGGTCGAGCGCCAGCCGGTCCACTCCCTCGCGCAAAGCGATCAGGCCAGCGGCGGCCAGCACGCCCGCTTGACGCATCCAGCCACCCAGACGCTTGCGAACCAACCGCGCGCGCTCCAGGAATGCCTCATCCCCTGCGATCACCGAGCCCACCGGTGCACCCAGCCCTTTCGACAGACAGAGTGAGACGGAGTCCGCCGAGTCGCACCACTCGGACGCGCCGATGCCACTGGCGATCACCGCATTGGCCAACCGCGCCCCATCCAGGTGCACGGGTACTCCGGCCTCGCGCGCCACGGCCCCAACACCCTGCACCATGGGCAGAGGCAGGACGCGGCCACCCGCGTAGTTGTGGGTCTGCTCCAAACACACCAAGCCCGTGCGCGGGCAGTGGATGAACTCCGGGCGCAGGGCCTCGCGCACCGCCTCGGGATCCATCCCGCCATCCGCCTCACCCAAGGTGATGGACTGCAGTCCATGCAGATAGCCGGCGGCTCCCGCTTCGAAGGTCGTCACGTGAGCCCAACGGCTGACGACGATCTCATTGCCCGGCTCAGTCCAGGCCCCCAGGGCCACCTGGTTGGCCATGGTGCCCGAGGGCACAAACAGGGCGCCCGGCTTGCCCAGCCAGGCTGCCGCTTCGCTCTCCAACTCCCTCACCGTGGGATCGCCATCCAGCACGTCGTCACCCACCACGGCCGCCGCCATGGCCTCGCGCATGGCGGGCGAGGGTTGGGTGAGGGTGTCGGAACGGAAGTCGGCGTGTCTCATGCGGACTCGAGGTTAGCCGCAACGCGACGCAAGCCCTCGCGAATGTTCTCAATACTGTTGGCGTAGCTGAAGCGCATGTAGCCCTCGCCCAAGGCCCCGAAGCTCGTACCCGCCAGGCAGGCCACCCCTGCATCGTTCAAGAAGCGCTCCTCCAGTTCACGGGACGCGACCCCCGTACCCGAGGTATTGGGAAACGCATAGAAGGCGCCCTTGGGCATCACACAGGAGAACCCGGGGATGGCATTCAGCTCTTCGTGGATGATGAGCCGGCGTTCGTCGAAGGCCGCGCACATGGCGTCCACCGCGTCCTGGGGTCCCCGTAGGGCCTCGATCGCCGCCACCTGGGTGACGGCGTTGGCGCAGGAAGTGGAGTTGATCTGCAGGCGCTCGGCCTGATCAACGATGGCGCTGGGCCACACGCCGTAGCCCAGACGCCAGCCCGTCATGGCGTAGGTCTTGCTCCAGCCGTCCAGCATGATGGCCCGGTCGCGCACTTCGGGGTACTGCAGGATGCTCACGTGCTCCTCGCCGTCGTACAACAGGCGCGAGTAGATCTCATCACACAGAATCGTCACGTGCGGATGGGCTTCCAATCCCGCCACGAGAAGATCCAACTCCTCTCGGGGCAGAACACCACCCGTCGGGTTGGCCGGAGTGTTGATGATCAGCAGGGAGGTGTTCGGCGTGATCTGCTCTAGGACACGCTCCGCACTAAAGGAGAACCCGTTCTCTTCGAGCAACTCGATCGGCACCGGTGTGGCCCCCGACCAGCGGATCAGGGACTCGTAAATGGGAAACCCCGGGTTGGGGTAGAGGATCTCCTTACCCGGCTCTCCGAACATCATGATCGCGTAGAACATCGTCGGCTTGCCGCCGGGGACGATCAGCACATCCTCGGGGCTTACCTCCGCCCCGCGGTGGGTCAGGATGTCCTCGCAGACGGCCTCGCGTAGCTCCGGGATACCCTTGGCGGGCGTGTACTTATGCCATCCGTCACGCAGGGCCTTCTCGCCAGCGGCCACGATGTTGGGCGGGGTGAGGAAATCAGGGGCACCGATGTGCAGGTGCACGATGTCCTTTCCCTGGGCCTCCAGGCGCTTGGCCTTGGCGAGGACCTCGAAGGCGGTTTCGGTCCCCAGAAGGGACATGCGTTGGGCGAGATTCACTGGGGCGGGCCTGGAGGGACAGTCGGGTTACGGGCGGGGAACGCGAGAGGCTACGGGCCCCGCTTGAAAGCCGTCAAGCGGCCTCGTGGCCGGATATGGCACGGGATTCGCCTGGGAAGCCAATGGTGCTAGGCTGCCCGCATCCCTGCCCGCATCCCTGCCCCCCCCCTGCGTCCTTCCGCGCCCCCATGCACCGAGCCCCCAGACCGTCCCTCAAAGCCCTCCTGGGCCTGACCACCGCAGGCCTGTTGGGCCTTAGCTCATGCAGCCAGCCGGATCTGGTCGTCTATGTCTCCCTCGACCAGGAGTTCTCCCAGGAGTTGATCCAGGAGTTTGAGAAGCAGACCGGGCTCAATGTCCGTGCGGAGTACGACACGGAGGCCAACAAGACCGTGGGGCTGGTGCAGCGCATCATCGAAGAAGCCAAGGTCCCGCGCTGCGACGTCTATTGGAACAACGAGGTGGCCCAGACCGTGCGCCTCGCCAACATGGGTTTCCTGGCGTCCTACACATCCCCAAGCGGAACGGAGATCCCCGACCAGTTCAAAGATCCCGGAGGACGTTGGACCGGGTTCGCCGCCCGCGCTCGCTGCCTCATCGTCAACACGGATCTGGTCCCCAACCCGGAGAGCATCCGCGGCATGTGGGACCTGCTTGACCCGCAATGGGCCGGACGGGTGGCCTTTGCCCGCCCCCTGACGGGCACGACCCTGACCCATGCCTGCGCCCTCTTCGATGCGATCGGCGAGGAGGCCGCGCTGCGCTACCTGACCACCATTGCCAAGGGCTCAGCCCTAGAGAACCCGCCCGTACACGTGGCCCAGAGCAACGGGCGCACGCGCCAACTGGTGGAGTCGGGACAGCTCGCCTGGGCCTGGACGGACACCGATGACTTCAACGTGGCGCGCCTCAAGGGCGCACCGGTCATGCGCATCCTGCCCGACCAGGAGCCCGGCCCCGAAGGCCAGCCGCCCCTGGGCACGCTCCTGATCCCCAACACGATCGCCATTCTCAAGGACGCTCCCCACCGCAGCGCCGCCGAACGGTTCGTGGACTGGGTGCTCTCGGAGGAGATCGAGGAGCGCATGGCGTTCTCCCGCTCCGCACAGATTCCCGTGCGCGCTTCTGTCCCTCGCCCCCCCCACGTGGCCTCGGACTTGGTGGCCATGCGCGTGAGCTATGCCGCTCTTGGGGCACAGATCGCTGACCGGGCACGCACACTCAAGGAACTTTTCCTCAACCCTTGAGCCGCACCCTTCTGACACTCTCCCTGGCTGTGCTGGCCGTTGCGGGGCTGGGGCCCGTGATCGTCATGGCGCTGCGCGTGGTTCAGGATCCGGCCGCCCTGCAGGGTCTCTTGGACGAGCGCACCCTGAGCCTCTTAGGTCGCACGCTGCTCCTGGGTGGCGGCGCGGCGGGGCTGGCCCTCTTGGTGGGCGCGCCCTTTGGCTACCTGACTGCACGCACGGATCTGCCCGGTGCCCCGTGGCTACGCTCCCTAGGGTTGGTGCCCTTGATCATGCCGCCCCTGCTTCTGGCGGTCAGCTGGACCGTACTCGTTCCCGAATTGCGCGGGGCCCCCATGACTATCCTGCTCATGGGCCTGTCCACCTTCCCGATCGTGGCCCTGTTCACGGCCAAGGCCGCGCGCCGGGTGGATGGGCGCCGGGAGGAGGCTGCCCTGTTGAGCGGCGGGCTGGGCGGGGTGTTGCGCATGGAATTCGGCCTGCTCCTGCCGGCCGCCTTGAGCGGAGCCTGCTTCGCTTTCCTCTTTGCCGCGAGTGATTTCGCCGTACCCGACTTCGTCTCGTCGGTAGGCCGCAAGTTCAACGTCTACGCCGACGAGGTCTTCGCCACCTGGCAGGTGGACGGCAGCGACTCGCGCGCCGTGGCCACGGCCCTGCCCCTGGTGGCCCTTATCCTGGCAGCCCTCCTGCCCGCCCTGGCCCTGCGCCGCCGCGGAACCCTGGCCACTTTGGACTCTGACTTCGTGGCTCCGCGCACCCTCTCACTCGGAAGCTGGCGCTGGCCTCTGGGTCTGGCGGCCTGGGGATTGATCACCTTGGGCGCCCTGATCCCTGTCGGGCGCATGCTGTTCGAGGCCGGAGGTGGGCCCACAGGCTGGAGCCTCGACAAGTTCCAAGCGGCCTTCGCCAAGGCCGTGGAGCTGTGCCGCGACAACCTGCTCGCCAGCCTGGGCTACTCCATCCTGGCCGCAACCCTGGCCTTGCCCGTCGCCCTGGTCCTGGGCCACGCCATCGCGCGCTGGCGCCACGGCTGGTTCCTGGAGATGTTGTGCGTTCTACCGCTCGCCACCCCCGCCATCCTGTTCGGCATCGGCAACATCGCTCTCTGGAACGGTACCTGGACCTACACCTTCTACACCAGCGGGGGCATGGTGGTGCTGCTCTACGTCGGCCGCTTCCTAGCCTTCCCCACTCTGGTTAGCGCGGGCGCCGTGGCCTCGCTGGATCGGGAACTGGAGCAGGCCGCGGAACTGGCCGGGGCCGGACCCGTGCGACGCATGACGCGTATCGTCGCCCCCACCCTGATGCCCTCGCTCATGGGCGGCTGGGTCCTAATGTTCGTGTTGGCCATGCGCGAGCTGGACGCGGCCATCCTGGTACCCGCTGCCAACGACACGGTCATGTTTCGTATGTTCAATGCCGTCCACTTCGGACGCGATGACTTCGTCGCCGCTCTGGCCCTGCTGATCCTCTTCGTCACCATCGTGCCGGGCGTCCTGTGGCGGCTGTTCAGCGGCAAGGAACTGGAGGTGCTCCCGTGACCAAAAACAAACCAATCGCCATCAGCGTGCGTGGACTCCGCGCGCGCATGGGAGCCAACGCCACGCTGGGTCCGCTGGACCTGGACCTCGCAGTTGGTGAGCACGCCCTGCTGGTGGGACCCTCCGGATGCGGAAAGAGCAGCCTGCTGCGTATCCTGGCCGGGCTCCTCCCCGCGGACGCGGGAGTGATCTCTCTCTTCGGGCAGGAGGTCAGTCGTGGCTCCAAGATCCTGGTCCCACCCCGCAGGCGCGGAATAGGGTTCCTGTTCCAGGGCGGTGCGCTGTGGCCCCACATGAGCGTCGCAGCCCACTTGGACTTTGTGCTGCGCTGCGCCGCCGTGACCCCATCCGAATGGGACGCGCGCCGGGCCGAACTCCTGACCCAGGTGGGCCTTGAAGGGTTCGGGGACCGTCGTCCGGGCACCCTCTCCGGGGGCGAGGCCCAGCGCCTGGCCTTGGCCCGCGCCCTGGCCCCCCGCCCGCGCCTGCTCCTCTTGGACGAACCCCTGGGCCCCCTGGACGCCGAGCGACGCACCAGCCTGCTGGAGCTGTTCGAGGAGCTGCGGAGAAGCCTGGACCTCACGATCCTGCACGTAACCCACGACCCGGCTGAAGCCTCCTCCATGACGGACCGAACCCTGCAAATGCAACCCGACGGCACTCTGGCCGGAGCGAGCAAGGCATGAGGATCGGCGCCGGCATCTTCGTCTCCGCCATGTTCGTGTGGTTGCTCGTCTCCCTCCTGATCACGGGGGGCAGCGAGGCCAGCGCGGGACCGCAGACCTGGACCTCTTCCCGCCAGTGCATGAGCTGTCACGAGGAGGTGTTCGCCGAGTGGCAGGACTCCTGGCACGCGCGCTCCTGGACCGACCCGGACGTGCGTGCGCCCAGCCAGTCGAACAATTTCCAGAATAAGGACTGCATCGACTGCCACGCGCCGCGTCCCGTCTTCGAGACGGGCGTGGGCAACCGAGTGCTACCGCGCTCTTCTCGCCGCAGTGAGGGAGTGGACTGCATCGCCTGCCACCTGCTGCCCAACGGACGGATGGCCGGCACCATCGACAACCCGCGCGCCGCGTGCAAGCCACAGGCCACGGTCCAACTCCAGCGCGAGGACTACTGCGGCGTCTGCCACAACCAGCACAAGACCGTGGACCAGTGGCGCGACACGGCCTGGGCCGAACGCGGGGAGGGCTGCCTCCACTGCCACATGCCCTTCCGGGACGGTGACCCCAATCGCGGGCGTCATCACGGTATGCCGGGAGGTCACGACCTGGAGCTGGTGGCCAGTGCGGTCACGCTCACGGCCCAGCGCGATGCAAATGGCGTGGGCGTGCGGGTGAGCAACGTGGCCGCCGCGCACTCCTACCCCACCGACGAGCGCTCGCGCGCCTCGGACCTCTGGTGGCGGCCTCTTGCGGAGTCCGGAGAGAAGCTGCCCTGGCGTCACCTGCACCGCATACGCGATCCCTACCGCTGGGAGGTGGACGTACCCAGCACCCTCTTAATGCCCGCCGAAGAGCGGGAACTGCGCATCGAGGGAACCGACTCAGAGGGCTCTCTGGAGGTGCTTCTGGTCTACAAGCTGACGCCCTTCTACCGCGACCCGACTACCGGGGAGCCCTACACCCTGGGGCAGGTGACCGACCCTCTGAGCGACTCCCAGGAGGTCCACCGGGTGGTGGTCGATGCTGGCGGGGAGCGAAAATGAACCGGTGGGCCTGGGTCACCGGGTGCGTCCTAGCACTCGCGGGCTGCGGTGGCGGGTCCGACCCCGAACCGGCCCCCGCCCCGGAGCTGGGCCCGGTCGTCATTGAACGCCTGGCGGACCTGGAGCGACAACTGGGCACACCCGAAGATCTACCCGGGCTGAAACCCGAAGAAGTGGAAGAGGTGGACGGGCTGGTGACCATGCTGGCTAGTTCCAAGGGTGCCCTGCGCGAAGTTCCCCTGGAAGCGATCCGCGAGGACGTAGGCCCAGCGGCCATCGGGCGGCTCAGCGAACACCTGGCTGACAGCGCCAGGAAAACGGCCCTGCGTCTGGCGGCGGCTGAACTCCTGGGAGCCCTCGACCACCCGCGCGCGGCAGAGGTTCTGATGCGGCAGATCGAGCAGGCCCGTGAGCCCTGGATGCGCAGCTGGTGCGCTTGGTACCTGGGGGACACAAATCAGGATCAGGCCGTGCCCCGGTTGTTGCGACGCCTGCGCTACGAGAAGGACCCGGCCACGTTCCTCTGGCTGGGGCGCGCCCTGCTGAACTTCCATAATTACGGGGGGCTGGCAGCGCTGGAAGACTTGGCCACGCGTGGCGAAGATGACAACCAGCGCCGCACGGCAGCCGAGCTTCTGCAGGCTGCGGCGGAGCGCGCTGGCGTCGAGCCATCCCAGCTCGCCGGGTTGTGGGCCTCCCAACGCGCTGAAGAACTCCCACAACCCACACCCTCTCTGCGACTGCGTCACGAAATCTGGAAGCTGGTGAACGAATTGTCCGAGGCGCACTTCCAGCTGCGCGGGGTGGACGACGCACGCCACGTGCTCTCGAACATGGGCCCCTGGGTGGCGCGAGAGATCGCACCCGCCCTGGGGGACACCGATGCCCACGTGCGCCTGCACACGGCCCAGGTCCTGGAGCGCATGGGCCCGCGCGCCGTCTCCAGTGGGCCCGCGCTGCTAGCCGCCCTGGCCGACCCATCCCTGGCCCCCGCGGCCGCCGAGGCCCTGGGCCGCGTGGGGCACCCCCCAGCCGTGCCCGCCCTGGCGGCCAGAAGTGCGCCGGGGCAGGCCCATGAGCTGCGTGTGGCGGCCCTGCGGGCCCTGGGGCGAACAGGGCTGGCGGAAGGCCTTCCCAGCCTGCGAGCGGCGTTTCAGCCGGACACGGAGCCCACCGACCTCTGCCAGGCCGCTGCAACGGCGCTGGTCCTGCTGGATGCGGGGGATGAGGTGGCGCACTGGCTGACGCAACAGTTGACCGATCCCCTGGCGGATGGGGAGGGCGCGGAGCTGGCTCTCGAGACCTGGCTCTGGCGTGGCTCAGAGGCAGAGCGCAAAGGATTTGTCGCGGCTCTCGAAGCGTGGCGCGCCGCGGCCGGACCTCCGGGAGTGATCCCCTCCCTGGATCAGGTGCGACAGCGACTGAATGAGAGGGGGCAACTTCTCAAGAAGCTCCTGCCGAAACTGCTCGCCTTGGCGACCGACTGACGGGCACTCAGGCCGCGAGCAGATAGACGGCAACCGCGTAGGCCAGACAGTTGACGACGAAAGTCCTGTCGCCTCCGAGAAGAACCCGCGTGGGACTGCCGCCACCCTTTTGCGTCTGTACGAGCAAGAGGTACCGGAAGAGACCAAAAACCACGAAAGGTACGGTGAGCACCATTTCCGTGTCGTCCTTCCATTCCTTGTCAGGGGCCACGGTCCACATCGTGTAAGTGATTACGGTGCATGCGGCGAGCACGACAGTGATCTGATCCAAGAACGCAGGTGTGTACTCCATCAGGATCTTGCGGTGGCCTCCTCGCCCCGCGCCCAGCAAGTCGATCTCCGCTCTGCGCTTGCAGAAGGCCAGAAAAAGCGCCAGAAAGAAGGTGCACAGCATGATCCAACTGGACAACTCCACATCGGCGGCAACACCCCCAGCCCACAGGCGCAGCAGGAATCCTGCGGCAATGATGAAGGCATCAATGATCACCACGTGCTTCAGCTTCATGCTGTACAGCAGATTCATGATCATGTACGCCGCAACCACCCAGGCCACGCGGTGGCCCGAATCTGGCACTGCCCTCAGCGCGAGTACCAAAGCTCCCCCAACGCAGGCTGCGCTCACCATTAGAGCGATGGGGATGGACATCTCCCCCGCGGCGATGGGCCGCTTGCACTTGGTGGGGTGTGCGCGATCGCTCTCCACATCCATGATGTCGTTGATCACGTAGATCGCACTGGCGCCCAGGCAGAAAGCCGCGATCGCGAAGAGTACAGGACCCAAGTGCTCTGGATCTGCGTGCTTCATCTCAGCCCAGGAGAACAGCATGGCTGCACTCACGAACACGTTCTTGACCCACTGGTGGGGTCGCATGGCGCGCAGGATGGCTAGGGGGAGCATGGTAGGGGGGGGCACCTACGGGACCAGACGGGGTGCGTGAGCATGCTATCGTCCGTTCGACGCCCGGTCTGGACTTCTGCCCGGGACTCTTCTTGCATGCACCTTCGCCCTGTCAGGGAAGGCATTGACGGCTAGTCCAGTGAGAGCTTCTGCAGCGCTTCCACGGGAGACTCGGGGCCCACCAGCAGCACCTCCTCCTCCACGTCGATCATCTTCTTGTCCTTCAGGGTGGCCATGTCGTACTCGCGTACGGTCCAGTCCCCCATCAGGGCCAGAGTCGTGCTCTTGTGGTTGTTCTCGGGATCGTTGTCGTCGGCCACGAGCACCTCCTTGCCGCTCAGCACCTTGCGCCGGAAGCCGTACTCCTTGACGTCGCGACCGGCGTAGGCGGTGTAGGTTCCGTCCACGCTGTCGTAGTCCGCATACCACTGTTCCTCTTCCAGCCCCTGCAGTCCGGGCAGAGCGTTGTAGTCCACGCCTGGACAGGTCAAGCCACGGGCGGACTTGGGAGTGTTCTCCCAGATCAGGTCCTGCTTGATGAGCACACAGAAGAACTTGGCACCGCCCTCCCTGGGCATCCCGTCGAATCGACTCTGGTAGGCCAAGAGGCCCTTGCCGATCTCGCCCAGGTTGGCCCGGCAAGCGGTGATGTAGGCACGCTCCTGAATGAACGGAATCTTCGGGATCAGGAAGGTGGCTAGGATCCCGATGATCAGGATCACGGCAAGCAACTCGATCAGGGTGAATCCCGAGCGACGGCCCGGGGCGCTGATGCCCTGGGGTAGGTCGGAAGCGGAGAACGGGTGAGGGTGCAGCATGGGCGAACGAGTGTGGAGAGAGGGGCCGGACGGGCAGGTTGTACCCCAGCGGCCCCCGCCAGTCACGCAGGCTCTTCTGGGCGCAATCCTCCCGCATAAGGGCGTGGAGCTCCGACCTGGGCCCAAGAACCCACCTAGATACCCCAGAGGGCGGATACAGCGGAGAATCTAGACGGCCGTCCCGAGGGCCGCCTTCAATTCCGCAGCCTTGTCGGTCGCCTCCCAGCTGAACCCATCCCGTCCGAAGTGGCCGTTGTAGGCCGTGGCTTCGAAGATCGGGCGGCGCAGGTCCAGGGCTTCGATGATGCCCGCGGGCGACAGGTCAAAGACCACGTCCACCGCCTTGGAGATAGCCGCCTCGTCCACGGTGGCCGTACCGAAGGTGTCCACCAGAACCGACAGGGGCTTGGGTACGCCGATGGCGTAGGAGAGCTGCACCTCGCAACGGGTCGCCAAGCCGGCGGCCACCACGTTCTTGGCCACCCAACGAGCGGCGTACGCGGCGCTGCGATCCACCTTGGAGGGATCCTTGCCGGAGAAGGCGCCGCCCCCGTGGCGGCCCATGCCGCCATAGGTATCCACGATGATCTTGCGACCTGTTAGGCCGCAGTCCCCGTGAGGCCCGCCCAGAACGAACTTGCCCGTGGGGTTGATGTGATAGATGGTCTCGTCGTCGAGGAATTCCGCGGGAATGACGGCCTTGACGCACTGCTCGATGAGAGTGCTGCGGATCTCCGCGAGCACCTCCTGTTCCTCATCCTTGCCGTTGACGCTCGGGTCGTGCTGGGTCGAGATGACGACTGTGTGCACGCGAACCGGTCGGCCGTCCTCGTACTCCACCGTGACCTGACTCTTGCTGTCGGGACGCAACCAGGGCAGCTCGCCACTCTGGCGCAGGTTGGTCAGCTTCTCCACGAGGCGGTGGGAATAGTGGATCGGAAACGGCATCAGCGTGTCCGTCTCGTCGCAGGCGTACCCGAACATGAGTCCCTGGTCGCCGGCACCTTGTTCCTTGTGCAAACCCTCCCCCACGGAGACGCCCTGGCTGATGTCCGGCGACTGCTTGTCGAGGGTCACCATGACGGCGCACGTGTCGCCGTTGATGCCGTAGTCGTCGTTGTCGTAGCCGATGCGCTTGATGGTCTCGCGCGCAATCTCCTGGTAGTTCACCACGGACTTGGTCGTGATCTCACCCGCCACGATACACAGACCTGTCGTCACCATGGTCTCGCAGGCCACGCGGCTTGTAGGGTCGCCGGCGAGGATGGCGTCGAGGATGGCGTCCGAGACCTGGTCGGCCACCTTGTCGGGGTGTCCCATCGAGACGGATTCAGAGGTAAAGAGGGTGCGGGCCATGGAAACTTGGGGTTGGGCTTGGATGACTATGGATGGAGGCCCCCAGAGAGGGGCCGAACTTCGCCCCTATCGGCAATCTCCTCTTGAGACATGAGTCCCACTTGCGGGAACCCGGAGGGGGGGGTGAACGATAGGGATGGCCGCAACGGGCGCAAAAGTAGCATCCCATCATACCCGCCCCGGGGCCCACCGGAGACCCCCCCAACCCATCCTTCTACGACAGGATTCGGTGCTTGGTTAGAGGCTGAGACCACAGCGAGCCGCCAGAACTCCCAAGGTCCGGGCGGTAGCCCCCTTTTGGGCCTCGACGGCTTCTCTGCCAGCCTGCCCCATGATCTCCCGCTGCGGCTCGTCCTGGAGCAGCTGCTCCAGGACCTCTGCAAGATGCTCCGGGTCGCGCACGGTTCGGCTTCCGCCAGCCTTCTCCAGTAGTCTGGCTTCCTGCGTGAAATTCTGCACGTAAGGCCCATGGAGCACGGCCCTGCCCAGGGCAGCAGGCTCCAACATGTTCTGCCCGCCATGAGGCACGAGGCTGCCCCCCACAAAAACCACGTCCGCAAGACCATAGAGGCGCTCCAACTCTCCGATGGTGTCCACGACCAGGACCCGGGTGGTGTCCACCACTTCGCGCCCTGCCCGCAGCTCCGTCAGGAGTTGACCGCTCATGCCCTGGCGCGCCAGATCTGAGAGGACGGCGCGCCCGCGCTCGGGATGGCGCGGGACCAGAACCATCCGGGCGCCGGGATCGGCTTGGCGGAAGGCCTTGGCGACGAGCCTCTCTTCGGGGTCGTGAGTCGACCCCGCAACCAGGACAGCCTGACCCGGCTTAGCGCTGACAAGACCACGCAGCTCCGCCAGTGCCACATCATCTGCTGGCTTGTCCGTGTCCAGCCCGTCGATCTTCACGTTGCCCGTGATGACCACGCGATCACCGGAGCCAGCCAGATCCGCAAACCGTCGGGCGTGCTCCTCGTCCTGAACGGCGAACACGGTGATACGGTGAAACTGAGGCAGGGTCTTCCCAAAACGCCGGTAGCTGATGTGGCTGGAGGGCGTGATGCGTCCGCTCACGATGGCAACGGGAACCTCAAGGCGATTGGCCTTGCGCAGAAAGTTGGGCCAGATCTCCAGCTCCATGAGAACGACGCAGGAGGGCTGTACCCGGTTCATGAAGCGGGTCACAGGCCACATGTGGTCTACGGGGAAACGCACGATCTTGTACCCGGGGTAACACTGATGAGCCACGATTATGCCCGTGTTCGTGGAGCTGGACACGACCACATCGCAGGTCTTGGAGAGCTCCGCCACCAGGGACTTGGCCGCCTTGACCTCCCCCACCGACACCCCGTGGACGAGCACCCGCGGCCTATCCCGCGCAGGCGTAAGGGTCTTCAGGTTCAGGGTCAGTCTTCCCCGCACCATGCCTCGGGTCGGCGCGTGCACGAGGCTACGGACGACCCACCAAGGGCTCGTCAGGAGTAGGGCCACGGTCCAGAGCACGTCGTACACCCCATACAGCAGGGTGATACGTAGTCCCGCGTGCGGGTCAGGACCTAGGGGCGCGATCACCGTCATGGCTGGCTACCCCCCTCGGGACTCACCCGCCCCCGTGGCACTTCTTGAACTTCTTGCCGCTGCCGCAGGGACAGGGATCGTTGCGACCCGTGCCCTCGAATCCGGAAGGAGTCGAAGGGGGTGCAGGGGAGGCCTCCTGTGCTTCCGCCTCGGCTCCCGAGATCGCCTGTCCGCGGCGCATCACGTCAAAAGCACTGGAAGCGGGCACCTGAGGCCGCATCGCACGGCGCGCGGCTTGCTGCTGCATGCGCTGGCGCAGCGCCGCAAGCTGTTCGGGTGTTGGAGCCGTGGGGCCGCCGGGAACGGCCTGGCCAGCACGCACCATGCCGCGCGGCATGAGACCTTCCCCATCGGATTCCTGGCCATCGTCGTCCTGGGTTTCTTCTGGTCGCCGAGCCTGGATACGGAGGATCAGGCTGGCCACCTCGCTCTCCACGGCGGGCAACAGCTTTTCGTGGAACAGCTCGGTGCCTTCTTTCTTGTAGGCCACCTTGGGGTCCTGCTGGCCATAGCCCCGCAGCCCGATACCCGCCTTGAGGGCATCCACGGCATGCAGGTGGTCCTTCCATTTGGAGTCGATGGAGTTGAGCAGCAGGTACTGCTCCACACGCCGGGTGAGCTCATCTCCCATCTCCGCTTCGCGCTCGTTGTAGCGCGACTCGAGACGCTCCAAGACAGCATCACAGGCCGGGTTTTCGGTATCCGTTGCCCGCACGGCATCCGCTTCAGGGGTCTCGATGTTGAACGTCTTCTGGCACCACTCGCTGAAGCCGGCCGGGTCGCCGGCGTAGACCCGGGAGGAGCTCTCCACCACGTTGCCGATCATGGTCAGGATCTTGTCCTTCAGTCCCTTCTTCTCCAGCACGTCCTGGCGCACGGTGTAGATCGTCTTGCGCTGCTGGTTCATCACCTCGTCGTACTCGAGTAGGGACTTGCGCACCTCGAAGTTACGGTCCTCGACCTTCTTCTGGGCGCGCGCGATCGCGCGGCTCACCATGCCCGACTCGATCTCCTGCCCCTCACTCATGCCCAGCTTCTCCATCGCGTTGGTCACCCAGTCGCGATAGAAGATGCGCATGAGGGGATCCTGCAGGCTCAGGAAGAAACGGCTCGCGCCCACGTCGCCCTGGCGTCCCGTGCGACCCCGCAGCTGGTTGTCAATACGACGCGCTTCATGCCGTTCGGTACCGAGTACGTACAAGCCTCCACTCTCCAGTACGCGGGCCTCGTCGGCAGCGCACTGCTCGCGAACCTCATCACGAATCTTGTTGACCTGCTCGAGCTGCTCCACTGTGCCTTCCGAAAGCCCCTGCTCAGCCAGAACCTCTCCCAGGCGGTACTCGAAGTTCCCCCCCAACTTGATGTCCGTTCCCCGACCGGCCATGTTGGTCGCGACGGTTACGGAGCCGGCCTCCCCGGCGGTGGCGATGATGTGTGCTTCACGCTCGTGGTTCTTGGCGTTCAGCACCTCGTGCTCGATGTGCTCTTTCTTCAGCAAGGCGGAGACGTGCTCGGAGTTCTCCACGGATGCGGTGCCGACCAGAACAGGCTGTCCGTTCTCGTGCAGGCGCTCGATCTCCTCGACGATAGCGTTCCACTTCTCCTCCTCGGTGCGGTAGACAACGTCGTTGCCGTCGTCCCTGGCGATGGGCAGGTTGGTGGGAATCGAGACCACGTCCAGGTTGTAGATTTTGTGGAACTCACCCGCCTCGGTGAGGGCCGTGCCGGTCATGCCGGACAGCTTCTCGTACATTCGGAAGTAGTTCTGGAACGTAATCGTCGCCAGGGTCTGGGACTCCTTCTTGGGCTCAAGCCCCTCCTTGACCTCGACAGCCTGGTGTAGCCCGTCCGACCAACGCCGACCCTGCATCTTCCGGCCCGTAAACTCATCGACGATGATGACCTCGGGCCGCAGCTCGCCGGTGTGTCGGTCCTCGGCGGGCTCGACAACGTACTCCTTGTCGTTCGTGTAGAGCTCGTAGGCACGAATGGAGTTCTCTAGGTAGTGCGGCCAGTCTTCGAACCCGGGCTCGTAGAAAGACTCGATGCCGAGCAACCGCTCGGCTTCCTCGATTCCCGCCTCGGTCAGAGAGGCGCTCTTCTCCTTTTCCTTGACCTCGAAGTGCTCGTCTCGGGTCAACTGGCGCACGATCTGGTCGGCTTGGATGTACTTGCCTACGTGTTCCTCGGCCGGCCCGGAGATAATCAACGGAGTCCGCGCCTCATCGATCAGAATCGAGTCCACCTCGTCCACGATGACGAAGTACAGGTCGCTCTGAACCTGCTCATCCACCGTGGTCTTCATGTTGTCCCGCAGGTAGTCGAACCCCATCTCGTTGTTGGTCGCGTAGATGACGTCGCACGCGTAGATCGGCTTGCGATCGCGCGGATCCATCGAGGACTGAATGGCCCCCACGGTCAGACCCAGGTAGTTGTAGATGGGACTCATCCAGTGGGCGTCTCGTTTGGCCAGGTAATCGTTGACCGTGACGAGATAGACGGGTCGCCCAGAGAGGCTGTTGAGCGAGAGGGCCAAGGTGGCCACGAGGGTCTTGCCTTCGCCGGTCATCATCTCGGCGATGCGGCCCTCGTGGAGCACGTAGCCCCCCACCAGTTGAACGTCGTAGTGCCGTAGCCCCAGCGTGCGCACCGAGGCTTCGCGCACCATGGCAAACACGTGGGGTAGGGCGTCATCGAGGGTGCTCTCACCATCGGCGATCGCCGCCTTGAGCCGCACCATCTCGGCCTGCATCGCGTCCTGATCAAGGCCCTGCGCCCAGGGCTCGAGCTCGTTGATCTGCGCGATGATCGGCTGCATGGAGCGCACCATGCGCTCGTTCTCCGACCCGAAGAGGGACTTGAGGCTGCGGCCGACCTTATCCCCGGCCAGAGTTATCTTGTCTGTGAAGTCGTCCCAACTCATGGAGTGAAAAGCGTGGTGTAAGGGATCCTGGGGGCCGACTGGAGGCTCGGGGCGGGGTTTCGGGGGGACATTAGACGGGGTCAGAGGGAGAGGAACAACCCCCGCAGACGTGGGTTGGGCTCCACTTGATTCCAGATGGGTACCTGCGCACCCCACCCGCGCTGGAGGCCGTGCACTCTCGCTGCGAGCTTGAAGCGACCATCGGACCAGAGCGCCCTGAAAGGGCCCAAGTCCTTACGGCTCACGCCGTCACCCGATCAGCCCCTGGATCATTTGGAACAACACTCCTCGGGTGTACGGCTTTCTCAGCAGCCCATTCGCCCGTGTCATGGTCTCCAGGTCAATGTTGCTCGCCGTCGCCAGCAGGATGGGCATCTGGGCAAACTCCGGGTCCGCCCTGAGGGTCAACATCACCTCTTCGCCGTCCAGCTCGGGCATCGAATAGTCCAAGAGCAGCAGGTCCGGAACCTCCCCATCCTTGAGGCGATCCACGACCTCCTGGCCATCGAACGCGGTCTCCACCTCGAAGCCCTTCCCCCGCAGGAGGGCCGCCAACCCGAGTGCCACATCCCGCTCGTCATCCACGACCATGATCCGTCCGGAGCACCTATCCTGACCATCCGTACCGGCGATCCCCTCTGCCAGGGAGCGCAGCTCCTGGTGCGTGGGCAACCCATCCCCGGCCCAAGCCTCCTCAATGGTCTCTTTCAGGCGCCGATTCTCACGGCGCACCTCACACCACGCCTCGTAGTCGGGCATTTCCGGCGAGACCTTCAGGGCATCGTGAGTGTCCACGGAGAAGAAGTACTCGCCGTCCAGGATGTACTCCTGCACGACCAACTTCATGAACGGATAACCGTGATTCCCGAGGCGAACCACATGGCGCGGTAGTACTCCTGCACTCCGACCCTCCGGAGCATCGAACAGAGCCAGCGGTTGATCGAGACCAGCATGCTCCTTGAGCTCCTCCGCAGACCGTGCAGGGCTCTTGCCCAAGGCCTTTGGGAACGCGTGCTCAAAGTAGATATTGATGGCGCGCGACATCATGTCCGATGTGATCTCAGTCAGTCGCACGGCACGCTCCCATGGACATCACTTGGAGGCCTCCATACAGCCCACCACATCCTGCACGTCCTTCACGCCGGCTTCGTCCAGCAACTGCTCCACTTCCGCCGCCAAGCGGCCGAGCATGCCTGGATCAGAGAAGCTCGCCGTACCCACCTGCACGGCATGGCAGCCAACGGCCAAGAAGGCCAAGACGTCCTCGGCATCGGCAATGCCCCCACAGCCAACCACGGGGATGTCGACTGCTTGAGCACACTGCCATGCACAGCGCAGAGCCACGGGGCCCATGCCGATTCCCGAGTAGCCACCCACGACGGTCGCCAGGGCAGGCTTCCCCGTGCGCCAGTCCACTCCCAGGCCAAGCAGGGTATTGACGGCCGTGATCGCGCTGGCTCCCCCGGCCTCGGCGCCGCAGGCGATCTCCTCGATGCGCGTCACGTTGGGCGAGAGTTTGGCCCAAAGGGGCTTGTCGGTGACCTCGCTCACCGCACGCATGACTTCCTCCGCTCTCTTGGGGTCCGTGCTGAATGGCAACCGGCCTCCGCCCACGTTCGGGCATGAGAGATTGACTTCCAGAGCAGAGATTACGTCGAAGCCCGCCAGGGCTTCCGCGGCGGCGACGTAGTCGGCCACGCTCTCGCCACCGATGTTCGTGATGATGACCGTCCCCGCACTCTCCACCTCCGGCAGCACGGACTCGATGTAGGACTCGATCCCTCGATTCTCCAGGCCGATGGAGTTCAGGAAGCCGGCCTTGGTCTCCGCGATGCGTGGGGCGGGATTGCCAGGGCGTGGCTGACAGGTGACCGTCTTGCTGACCAGCCCCCCCAACTCATCCAGGGCCACCATGTGCTGCATCTCCACCCCATGCCCAAAGGTCCCGGACGCGGAGAGGATCGGGTTTCGCAGGGAAATCCCGGCGAGGTCAACCTCCATACTAGCCATGGCTGAAATCTAGCCCTCGGGAGGGGCCGGAGCAACGCAGTGCTGAAACTAGCATTCTGCCCCCTCAGTATCCGTCCCCATGTCCACTTCCGGTGCGGGCTCGGGGCCCTCCTCTTCTTTCCTGGCCACCAGGCCGGAGAGGAGCAGGAGCACCGCCCCCACCGTGATGCACGAATCGGCCACGTTAAACGTGGGGAAGTGCCAGCGCAGGCCCGAAAAATACACGTCGATGAAGTCCCGCACAGGCCCGAAGGGGCGCCCCGCTTCGTGGTCGAACGGGCGATGGAACAGGTTGTCGTAGAGGTTGCCCATCGCCCCGGCCAGGATCAGCACCAGGGCAGACAGGTAGAGGGCCTTCCTCCGGGGCGCGCGAAACACCAGCACGCCGAGCACCACGATCGCGACCGACCGCAAGGCGACAAGCGCCGTGGGAATTCCCTTTAGCTGCCCAAAGGCCGCCCCGTAGTTCAGGTTGCGCATCATGCCCAACCAGTTCCCCACGAGGGGGTAGCGGTCGTGCCCTGTGTCGTCCCGCATCAGGCTGGCCTCGGCCAGGAACTCAAACGCCGCGCTCTTGCTCCACAGATCCAGGACCACCAGACCCACCACCGCCAGCAGGCACAGCCCTTGCCGACTCCAGGAAGGAGGGCCAAGGGGACCGAGAGGCTCTGGGGTGGGAGAGGACATGGGGCAACCGCCGGGCGACGAAGTATAGGCAGGCACCGGGGAGCGGTCGAGTCAGCGCTTGCATCGACCCCGAATGAGCCGCACCCTGCAAGCGTGACCACGGCCCAGGAACACCCCATCCCGGCGGCAATGGGCGCGGACATCGCCGACTATCTGGACGCTGCTCGAGCCGAGGCCGGACTCGCCCGCACCTCCCTGCGGAGCTACCGCGCCGACCTAGAGCGATTCGCCCGCTGGGCCGGGCGTCGGGGCATGCTGGTCTGGGCCGACCTCGACACGGCCGGAGTCATCGACTACCTGGCGAGCCGTCGGGCGGAAGGGGCCGCAGAGGCCTCCGTAGCCCGCGGCCTGGTGTCCCTGCGTATGCTGCTGCGATTCCTGGTGATGGAGGGGGCGCTGCAGGGCGATCCCACCAGCCGCGTTCCCGCACCGGTGCTGCGCGAGCTCCTGCCCCACACCCTCTCGCCCGAAGAGGTCGAAGCGCTGTTGAGTGCCCCACGCGGGAATGGCTGGATGGCCCAGCGCGATCGCGCCCTCCTCGAACTGCTGTACGCCTGCGGCGCGCGCATCGGGGAGGTCGTGCGCCTACGCACGGATGACCTGGAGCCCAAGCTGCGCGTCCTGCGCCTGCACGGCAAAGGTGACAAGATGCGCGTAGTACCCGTTGGAACCCAGGCGCGCGTCGCCGTTGAGGAGTGGCTCCAGTCGGGACGCCCGCAGGTGGCCCGCCACGACCGCCAGGCGGAGCTGCTGCTCACACGCAATGGCCTGCCCCTGGACCGCACCAACGCCTGGCGCCGGGTAAAAGCCGCGGCTGCCGCCGCCAACCTGCCCCGGGCCATCACCCCCCATAGCCTGCGACACTCCTTCGCCAGTCACCTGATCCAGGGAGGCGCCGACCTGCGCTCTGTACAGGAAATGCTAGGACATGCGTCCATCCGCACAACGGAGGTGTACACGCAGTTGGACGAGGGCCACGTGCGCGCCATCCATCGCCTCCACCACCCCCGCGGCTAGGAGGGCCTCAGTCGCGAATGGGCTCGATGCTCAGGCTGCGCCAAAGTGTGACGGAGCCCTTGAAGGAGCCCACCGCCCAAGCCCCACCCATGTCTCGCCCGAGAATACTGAAGGGGGAAAGTCGCTCATTGGCGACGCTCACGTAGGCGTCCTCGCCCAGCACCCGGATCTCGAAGTGCTGCCAATCGCGCAGCTGGAAGGGCGTGCTCCAGCCCTTGGATTGCAACATCTCGAAGTTGTCCTTCTCGTGGGAGCGATCCCAGACGGAGACGCCCGTATCTGAGTGGATGGAGACCTGCAAGAAGTCCGCGCCCAACCGCCCGAAGAGGACGTTCGCCTGTGCCGTGCCCGTGCGCACATCCAGGAACGTCCGGAACTCGCCACGAATTCTGTAGGGCGGCTCTGGAACAGTCCCGCTGCGCCAGGCGATGGCGTTGCCCTGAAGGGGAGCCTGGGCCCATCCCTCAGGATGTCGTTGCAAGGCCGGTTGAACGTCGTCCCAGGCGGGGCGTCGTTGTTGCAGCCAACGGTGAAAGTGTGCCTCGAGCCCGCCAATACCCCCCTCCCCCAGCCACTCTTCCAGCACGGGCAGAAGTGCGGGGCCACGTAAGCCGCGGGCCAGGCGGGTGCGAAGTTGACCCCAGGCTTCCCCGCGGTCTGCGAGCTGCTCCATCAGAAATTCGAAGAGGACGGCGTGCAGGCTCTCGACTGCGGACTCCTCAAGCTCATCCACACTGTCCGCCAACACGTCCTCCAGTACGGGCAGGCTCCCGCCCGCGATCATGCGTCGCACGGCGAACACCCGCGTCCCCAACCAGATGCTCTCGTCTCCAAGGCCATCAAGGCCTCGCCCAGCCAGAGCGCGAGTGGCCAGGTACTGGGCTGCACCTGCCGCAAACCAACGGGGGGCATTGTCCTCGCCGCCGGCCAGGTCCTGACGGACGAGGTGCGCAATTCCTGCGCTGGCCCGGCGCAGGCAATCGACAGGCACGCTCAGCTCGACCAGGGGTCGGTCTCCGGGGTAGGGCCGCATGCGTACGTGGACGGTGCGTGAGGCCCAATGGGCCAGATCCACGGTTCCCGGCGAGGAGCCTGGAGACACGCTCTCGGCCCCGGCGATGTAGCCACTGGCTCCCTTACGAGTGGTGTAGATGAAGAGCTGGAAGGGAGCCGCGCCCGCATCCGCTGAACCGCCGAACAGAGCTCGCCCTTGGGCCATCACCTCCTGACCCGAGAGGAGCAAAGCATCGGGTAGGGCCTGACCGGTGCGCTCCGAATAGAACCAGCAGAGCACGTGCAGATGCTCGCCCTCGGCAATCATGAATTCCGGCTGGTCCTGAGCCTCTGCAAGAGGCATGAGGGCCAGAGCAACCGGCAGGAGGGGTTTGAGCAATTGCAGCATGGGACCGGGGGAAGCCTACGGGGCACGCGGCGAGAGTCGAAACCCAGACCCCTTTATTCGGTACTCGGGTCTCTCAGCCGGACAGATCTTGGCAAATGCGGCGCGCCAAGGCACGGTCGATGCCCTCCACCCCCGCGAGTTCTTCCACACTGGCCCGGCTGACGCCGGCCACGCTTCCAAACCGACGGAGGAGGGTCTTGCGGCGGGCAGGCCCCACGCCTCGGATGCCATCGAGGCGGCTCGTCACCCGTCCGCGCTCCTTGCGGTGGTAGGTGATGGCGAAGCGGTGCGCCTCGTCACGAATGCGCTCGAGCAAGAGGCGGGAGGCCGAATGCCGGGCCAATTCCAGAGGTCCCTCGGCCCCGGGAATCCAAACCCGTTCCTCGGTGGCCGGGTGCTTGACCCCTTTGACCGTGCGCGCGCGACGAGCCTTGGCCAGCCCCACCATGGCCACTCCCCAAGCGCCCGCCTCCTCGCGGGCCTCCAAGGCCTTGGACAGCTGAGCCGGCCCACCATCGACGACGATCAGGTCGGGAAGATCCCCCTCGCGTACGCCGCGGCGCAGACTCCGCAGCACGACCTCGCGCATGGCGCCGAAGTCGTCCTGACCTTCAACGTCGCGGATCTTGTAGCGCCGGTACCCGGCCCGGTCCGCATGCCCGCGCCGGCTGCGGACGCGACTGGCCACTACGTGCGCCCCCTGGGTGTTGGAGATGTCGAAGCAGTCAATCACTTCGGTGCCAGGGTCAAGGTCCAGCAGGGCAATCAACTCATCCAGTGCCGCCTGCTCGCGCTCGTCCTGATTGCTGATCCGCTCCAGCTGGCGCCGGGCATTCTCCCCGGCCATGTCCAGGGTCCGTAGGCGATCCCCCGTAGTAGGCACCACGATCTTCAGTTCTTCGCCCAACTCCGACTCCAGCAGCTCGCGCTCTGCTGGCGCACAGGGCAAGACAATCTCCTGAGGAGGCTGGCGTCGGCCGGCCGCGTAGAGGGCGGTCAAGACGACGTGCATCAACTCATCGTCGGGCAGGCCCGAACGAAAGCGATGGCTGCGGCTCTCAGTGAGTCGACCCTCACGGAAGGCCAGGCGATGAATGAGGGCGTCACTGCCGCGTCGGGCCAGGCCCAGGATGTCCCGCTCCACCTTGTCCTTAGGCCGCACCCCTTGGCCTTCAACCGTGCGGCGCAGAGCCTGCAAGCGGTCCCGCCACTGGGCCGCCTTCTCGTACTCCCTGGCGCTTGAGGCACGCCGCATGCGCTCATCGAGATCCTCTTCCAGCTCGCGCACGTCGCCGCTCAACACGTTGGCCGCGCGCTGCACCAGGGCCGCGTACTGGTCCTCGTCCACTTCCCCCACGCACGGGGCGCAGCACAGCCCCATCTGGTGCTGCAGGCAGGCGCGTGAGCGGTGGTTCATGACGGAGTCGGGGCAGTCCCGCAGGGGAACGACGCGCTGCAGGTCGGCCAGGGTGCGCCGGACGGCCGAGGCCGAGGCGAAGGGCCCGAAGAAGCGACTACGCCCACCCGCCTTGCCCTCCTTGGGGCTGTGGGCGCGCACGAGCTTGAGTCGCGGGAAGCGCTCGGCATGATCGAGGCGCACCATCAGAAAAGACTTGTCGTCCTTGAGGTGCACGTTGTGGCGCGGCTTGTGGCTCTTGATGAGCGTGTCCTCGAGGAGCAGGGCCTCCTGCTCGGTGCGCGTGACAATGGTCTCCACCGACTGCGCGTCCTGTTCGAGGAAGAGGATGTTCAGGCGACCATCCCCGCCGGGTCTTCGATACTGGGTCAGGCGCGCGCGCAGGTCGCGCGCCTTGCCCACGTACAACACCTTTTCCTCAGCGTCGCGAAACAGGTACACGCCCGGGCATCTGGGCACCTCATCCAGGGACCATGCCGGACCGCTCACGAGGAGCCTCTCATCGCTTGAGTTCCAGGTCTTCGAGCTGGGTGAGGCGGTCGCGCAGGCCTGCGGCCTCCTCGAACCGGAGCTCCTGGGCAGCCAATAGCATGTCCGCCCGCAGGTGTTCTATCTCACCCCGCAGGCGCGCCAGTGGCCAGGTCTCCGCCTCGCTCGGCTCACTCCCCGGCTCGGCAACCGCGGGAACCTCGGGGTAGTCCATCTCGTACATGGCCTCGATGCTCTCCCGGATGGGCTTGATGATCGTCGCCGGTTCGATCCCGTGCTCCTCGTTGTAGGCCTCCTGAATCACCCGCCGCCGTGCGACCTCATCCAAGCAGGACTGCATGGAGTCCGTCACCCGGTCGCCGTAGAAAAGCACACGGCCCGCCACGTTACGGGCGGCTCGCCCACAGGTTTGGATGAGGCTCGTGCTGGCACGTAGGAAGCCTTCCTTGTCCGCATCCAGCACAGCCACTAGGGCGACCTCGGGGAGATCCAGGCCCTCCCGCAGGAGGTTGATGCCCACGAGCACGTCGAACTCCCCGGACCGCAGGTCGCGCAGGATCGCCGAGCGCTCAAGCGCATCGATCTCCGAGTGCAGATAGCGCACGCGGATACCCAACTCGGAGTAGTAGGTGGTCAACTCTTCAGCCGAACGCTTGGTCAGGGTCGTCACCAAAACGCGCCAGCCCGAAGCGATAACCTTGCGCAGCTCGGCCAGCAGGTCGTCCACCTGGGTCGCCGCCGGACGCACCTCGATCGGAGGATCGAGCAAGCCCGTGGGTCTCACGACCTGCTCAACGATGTGCTTCCCGGAGTGCTCAAGCTCGTAGCGCGACGGCGTGGCGGAGACGTGGACCACCTGGCGCAGCAGATTCTCGAATTCCTCGAAGCGCAAGGGCCGGTTATCGAGGGCGCTGGGCAGCCGGAAGCCGTGCTCAACGAGCGTCTCTTTGCGCGATCGGTCCCCCTTGAACATGGCACCGACCTGAGGCACGGCCACGTGGCTCTCGTCCACGAAGAGCAGCCAGTCGTCCGGAAAGTAATGCAGCAGCGTGAAGGGAGACTGCCCGGGCGAGCGCCCGTCCATATAGCGCGAGTAGTTCTCGATTCCATTGCAGACGCCCGTGGTCTGCAACATCTCTATGTCATGCCGTGTGCGCTGCTCCAGTCGCTGAGACTCCAGCACCTTACCCTTACCCTTTAGTACCTTGAGCTGCTCTTCCAGCTCTTCCTCGATCAGGGGCAGGGCGCGATCCACCCGTTCCTGTGGGGTGACGTAGTGGTTGGCCGGATAGAGCACGATCTCCTCCAGCTCCTCCAGCACCTCCCCCAACAGCGGGTTCACCATGGTGATGACCTCCACCTCGTCACCAAAGAACTCGATCCGGATCACGCGCGCGTCCTCGTAAGCCGGGAAGATTTCCACCACGTCCCCACGCGCGCGGAAGGTGCCGCGACGGAACTCCAGGTGGTTGCGCGCATACTGCATCTGAGTCAGGTTGCGCAGGAGATCGTCGCGGTCCAACTCCTCGCCGCGAGTGACCTGCACGGCCATCTCACTGTAGTTGGAGGGCGAACCCAATCCGTAGATACAGGAGACCGACGCGACAATGATCACGTCCCGGCGATCGAGCAGAGAGCGCGTGGCGCTGTTACGCAAGCGCTCGATGTTCTCGTTGCGATTGGCATCTTTCTCGATGAAAGTATCGGTCGAAGGTACGTAGGCCTCGGGTTGGTAGTAGTCGTAGTAGGAAACGAAGTACTCCACCGCGTTGTGGGGAAAGAGATCTTTGAACTCGGAGAATAACTGTGCCGCCAGGGTCTTGTTGGGCGAGAGAACGAGGGTCGGCTGGTTGAGGCGCTCGATCACCTTGGCCACGGTGAACGTCTTGCCCGACCCCGTGATGCCCAGCAGGGTCTGTTGCGGGGCGCCCTCCCGCAGGCCGCGCTCCAGCTTGTCGATCGCCTGGGGTTGATGGCCCGTCGGTTCATAGGGACAAACAAGTTGGAAGGGCCGCGGGTCCATGGGCCTCTACTTGTACCCCATCCCGTCCTGCCCCGGGTTCGCGAGCCCCCCCCCGAAGCCCTCATCTTGCGCCCCCTGCGGCCCCCCGGTACCTTGTTCCACCGGTTCGGCCTCGGCCTCAATGTCCGTAGCCTGCGCCGCTCCAACGGGTACCCCCCGTGAGGAACTCTCCCCATGATCATCGAATGCACCTCTTGCGGCGCCCGCGCCAAGCTCCCTGACAGCAAGGAAGGTGCCAAGGTGCGCTGTGGTGAATGCAGCCACATCTACGTGGCCCATCCCCCCGGAGCGCGCCGGGGCTCCAAGGCCCGCAAGGAGGATCCCACCAAGTACTTCATTGGCGGCGGAGCCGCGCTCGTCTTCGGACTCGTCATGATGATCGCCACCCGCGGCGGTGACGATCCGCCGCCGGTGATCGAAGCCGCCGCGCCCGTGGTTGAAGAGAACGCTGCACCCAGCACTGGTTGGGATTCTCCTCACGTTGTATTCGCACGCCAAGTGCACGATCTAGCCTTCTCGCGAAACACCTCCAAGCTCTACAACCTGCTGGACTTCGCCAAGATCCGCGACCACGAGGTCGCCTCCGAGGCAAGCGCCGGTGCCGGCGAAGAACAACCCGCAGCCCTTGCGAGCTGGGCGGGCCTCGACGCCGGCGCCCAGACAAGCTACCGCAACACTACCGTCGACGGTCTCACCTCTACGGAGGGCGAGATGGCCGTCTCGCTCTGGAAGCCCTACGACGGCGACGTGATCGCAGAGACGGAAAATTCGGCCATCGTGCGACTGCACGTGCAGCCGCGCAGTGGGGATCCCGACCTCGCAGACCGCTGGATGGAGTGGGAGGTCGCGCGCGGCACGGACATGCGCTGGAGAGCTTGGCGCTGGGAGCGTTGGATCTCACCCGAGGAAATGGAGCGCGAACGGACCAAACGCATCAAGAAGACTGTGCGCAAGACCCTCTCCGATGGCTCGGAGGTCATCGAAGGTGTGGTGCGTGAGGAAATCGCCTACCACGCCGAAACGACGCCGGAGCAGATCACCGAGATCGAGAGCCTGATCAATCAGTTGATCAACACGGAGGCGCGCCCCAAAGAGATCACCACGGCACGAAGCCGTCTGGAAGAGATCGGCAAGCACGCCGTCCCCGGACTGCTCAAGCGCATGGGCGGTATCCCCCTCGAATCCGACGAGAACGCGATCCAGCTAAACCTGGTCCACATGCTGCTCACTGACATCACCGGGTACCAAACCACATTTGTGGTGCACGTCGCCATGGGGGGAACCCAGGAGCGCATCGACTCTGGCATCAAGCAGTGGTTCGGCTGGTACGACCGCAAGTGGAAACGCTACTGGCGCGAGGCCGACACGCAGAAAGAAGAGGAGATCGACCCCTTCTGGGACAACCCCAATTACAAGCCCCGCACCGAAAACGAACGGCGGCGCATGGAAGAGCTGCGCCGCAAAGCCGAGGGCGGCAACTGACGCCACCCTCTCCCCCCATCCCCGCGCCAACGGGCGCACGACCCCAAACGAGATCCACGGATGCAGTACCGAGTTGGCACCTGCGCCAGTTGTAACGCCACCTTCAAGGTCCCCGCGACCTTCCCCGCCGACAAGGCCAAGTGCAAGTCCTGCGAGGACGGCATAGTGGAGATCGGCCCGCCGGTGGACGAGCCGGAGCCAGAACCAGAACCGGAGCCAGAACCGGAGCCGGAGCCGGAGCCAGAGCCAGAGCCAGAGCCGGAGCCAGAGCC